>Ga0181612_120904_pt1 | contig 17256 bp, 14 predicted proteins | sample HoacroProtozoa21_FD_119630 | JGI IMG/M metagenome (GOLD analysis project Ga0181612, IMG submission 119630) | Hoatzin crop microbial communities from Cojedes, Venezuel. Combined Assembly of Gp0051906, Gp0051904, Gp0051908
CCCCTTGCTTGCAATTGATACAGGAGAAAGTAGAGGTCACAGGAAGAGTAAAGACACATAATCTAATTTTCATTTTGTCCATTAATCATGCACGATTTCAGCCAGCCATTTAGCAAGGTGGAACTCTAAAGCCATCTCTCAATTGATGAGGGAAAATTCACACTAATCCCTGTCACTGCTCCACTGTCCTGTTTGGGCTGAACAGAGCAGCCTCTCCTCTTTACACAGAAAAACTGAATCCATGTGTCCAGGAAAACGTACACTCCTCTGGAAGATTTCTCAAAACCTTTTTTGCTAAATTTAAAAGTGTCCAGCTGAAGGTGTTGATTTGGGGGTGGCTGGGTTTTGAGGCTGTGTGGGGAGCAATGCAAGCCCAGTAGGAAGCTTTGCATTTTAATGCATTTTGATGTGAAGTTGTCAGTAATGCTACACATTATCCTAGCTCACAAACAAGAAAGCTCAGAAGTTTCCCATGTCCGTACCCCTTATATGCTCTCTGCTATTTGCCAGTCTCCCAGCTAGTCAGGACTAAATCCCCTCCTTCCTGCAGTGAGACGATTCTGGAAATGAAAAAGATGTGTAATCATCGTAGGTAAGGTCAAGGAGACTGGAGGCCTGTGGGCCCGGACATCCACAGACGAGGCAGAAAAAGGCATCTTTCTCAGCTGGGGTTTGAGGAGTAGTGCAATATTCATCGTCTTAGAAGACGATGATGTCTGGTCCTCAGTTCATTTATCTGTCCCATCTTTGTTTAATTCTTTGCAAAAAGTACCTAGTGTTTGGAGGGGAAGAAAGCTCTGTATGGTTTAACAATGGTTCAAAGCAGCTGTACCGGGAGCGAGAGCTGAGGAACCCAAGAGGGACTGTAGCAAGGCAGGCTTCTTCTCAGCAATCATCTATCTGCTCAACAAGAGGGGAACGGACTCCCACTCTTCATCAGCGTGAGAACTGTGGAAACACCAGCAACTCCGTATTCAAGAAAGCTTCAATATTTCACGTCAGCTGTGCACGTCTCGGTCTCCCCTCCGTTCACCGTGCTTTTGGCAGACAGAGGAACAGAGCAAGGGCCTGTCCTGGGCTGAGAGGCGAGAGGCCCCAGGACACTCATACCTCCCCAGCTAACCCAGAGGGGAACAAAGGGGCCTTCCAAACTGAAAAGGCGATATGCCTGAGAAATGTGCTCTCGCTCTCTCTCACAAGATGCTCAAGGGCATCACTCAGCAAAAAGTAACACTCAGCAGTAGATTCCTTCGCCCTTACAAGGTTTCAGAGAAACAGAGGGATGTTTAAAGAAAGAGGAGTGCATACGCACAAAAGCAGGATAAGACTTAAGTATGTCAAAGACTGAGTTGCTGACAAACACTTGACCTGTTTCGGAAGGGTCCTGAGCAGTTCTGCTCTGTGACAGACAGTGCATTTACCAAGACAGCATTGCCACGCAGGAGCCTTCCTTCTCTACTCCAATGACCAGCACATGCTCATCTGCTCTCGGGAAAAAACTGTGCTCTGCAGCTGGCTGCCCACCTTTCGCTAAAGTTACATCCTCATTTCCAAGAGTATCTAGGTTTCTCTAGTAAGACCACTGATTTAAGCAAAAGTGCTACGATTCCTAGGCCCAGAATTTAAGTCCTCAGAACAACAGGGATTTCCCAATATGCCAGTGCTACATCAAGTTCTGACACAGGCAACAGAGAGGTGGCGTGGGGAGCAAAAGCCACTTTAGCACAACTCTGATAGAAACAAGGTGACAAATATGTTAAATGAAAGATTCATTACATTTTCTTTTCATATCCTGAATTTAGGTTGGATAATCTTAGGGGCTAACAGCCAGTGTTGATGAAACCAGGAATATGGGAAGGGTAGCAGGGATTATATTTACCTGTCAGTGTTTCTGATGAGATTGAGAAATTTTGGGAAGATGTGTGGGCATTCATGTCAGAGCAAAACGATAAAGATGCTGACAGAAATTTGTAAAAGAAAAAATAAGATTTAGAGGTCCAACCTGCACTCGCTTTCTGTGGGATCTGGGGGCATCACTGCCCTTTTGAAAAAATCCCTTTGCATGTGAAGAGCAGAGTCATGTGAGCCAAGATACCACACCTACAGTCAAGAGTCTTGGCTCAATCCTTAGGACTCTAGTAAATTTATTTTAGCACTCCGAGCAGAAAAACCATAAAGTTCAGGAAAGACCTTCTTTGACACGAACATGGATAAACAATTACATATAATACTTTAAGTGTTTTCACAGTGCCATTACTGAGCAAGTTGTTCGTACTACAAACAACTTTATCAGGTGCTGAGCCAAACTATATTTCACAAGTCAAAAACCTGATCAGAGACCACTGTTGCAAGGTGAGGATTATGTAGCATTTTCTGTTCATGTGCTTGATCCGAAAGCAGCAGCACTGAGCTAAAACCTTGGCTGTTGGGTCTGATTTTTGCTACGTGTGTGTTTAGTGAATTTCATATTGCAAGCAACCCCTGGGTGTGCAATCCCATCTCTGCTAATAGACTTTTATATTCTGACAGGGACACTCAACAGCATGAAGTAATCCTCTTCAATTTACAAAAGAAGTTCCCAATCTCTGAGTTTTAAACTATTAGTGATCCATCACCTGCAACAAAAACCAGCATAGCTACTCCGTTAACAGACTGGATTTTAAATATCCATGGGAGCTGGTTGCCTGTGTGTGCAGAAACGATTAACTGCGCTCCGGCTTCCAGGGACACCGTCAAAAACAAGAGGGGATTGCATAAGTGGACTGTTTCCTGGTTAAGTATTTTAATGAGTTTCATCTTTTCCCCCATCACACATTATTCTAAGCAAGAGAATGTAACTCTGCTTGCAAAGGGAAAAAAAAGCAGCAGATGATGCAACAGGAAAGCAAAGACAGATATGCACAGAGGCCAATTTAAAAAAAATATTTTTTTTAATAACACAACCATTTGAAGGCAAAATGCAAAGAAAACCAACAATAAATACCCAAATTTGTTTCTAAAGGAAGGAATAAGCCCAAAATTCCTTCATAAAGCTTATATTAAAAAATATGATGGTGTGCCTTTTAAATAAACAAAGCAATTCAACTTTGGAGTGACTGAGATACCTCAACCATGTCATAACCTTAATTTTGTATGTGGATCCAGATACTACAATGACAAGCTCATTAGATATAATTTTATATGACACAAGAAAAAAAAGGACAGATCCCCATTCCTGACCAATAATGATCCAATACAAAACATGTGCATACATTTTTAAGAACAATGACGAATTCTTCAAATTCTTGTCTACCTTCTACAACTGAGCCATGAGATTTCCTTCCAACATAAGCCTAAAAACACTTTTTTTATAAAAAATGATATGCTGCTTTTAGACCAAGATTTGTGCTTTTCTCCTGTACCAAAATTCCTTCTCTGTGGGAAAATAAAAATAAATATAAAAAGAAATGTTATGAGTATGCTCAGAAAGTGTCAGTGCTGATCATCTTTTTTGTTTACACTGGTTATAACAGGGATCATTTTGCCATTTTAGAAATTAAGCCTAACTGAATGCTGCTAACACATCCAAAACTGCACCAAAAATTGACGGTCCTACCCTATTAATTTCTGTTTTCCAAGAACTGCTACCAATAATGAGTATTGTGCATTGGAAGACACAGTCTACTTTCTTTCAGAAAATAACAATAAGGAAGACCCCATTGCTAAACGTATTAAAAAATCAGAAGAAAGAGGGCAAAATCACAGGCAGTAGTGCAGAGAAAGGTGGGCTTGGTTGAGATAGAGGCTAGAGAACGTATGCAAAAATTCTTGGTTTTCATTACTGTCTGACGACAACTTTTTTTTGACAGGGGCACAGCATTTATGTAACAAGGGATTCGACCATTCGATGCCAAGCTGTACCTGTGCACTACTGGGAAGTGAAATAATCCCATCCCGTGTCCTCCCCTTTCTCTCTGGAAGCACAACGTGCCCGTGCGCAGTGCCTGACCCCACGAAACGGCCCCGCAGCACTCCCCAGGGAGCAGCGCTGGCTCGGGTGCCAGGGCACCGACTCGGCTGGCCGGAGCATCGCCTGCGCTGGGGCTCGCCGGAGCTGCGACTCCGATCACGAGCGCTGGCACTCGGACATGCCATCAAAGGACATTAAAATCCCACGTGCAGAGGTGGCTCTTGTACAAGCCTGAGGCTTAGTTTGATGTGGGTTACCTCCCAGGGTCTCCGTGTGACAAAACCCTGCAAATATCCTTTGGGTACCAAGTGCTGCAACCTCTGCCCCGGTCACTTATTCTGCTCTGCTCTCAACGTCAGCACTTACTCCCCAATTTCACGCAGCTCTTAAGCCGCGTATGACCAAGCAGTTTATGGCTTGTTTCTACGGTAATAGACATTAACTTCTCTGAAATAATTATCAGAAACAGTATACAGCTTCACCACGAATCCATCTAAGCACTGAAGCTTTACTAAGCATACTCTGTTCCCTGGCCAAACTACATGGGTTTGATTTTCTTGCACAGGATGAGGTAGGATCTTGTTGCTACCAAGGCTGCAAGCCCCAAATGCAACATGACTAAGAACCGAACTGCCCTGTTTCCTGAGCCAACACAAGCCTCACATGCTAATTCTCTGCTAAGCCAAAGCATGGGGCTTTGATTTCCTAACCTCAGGATGTTATCTGGCTCCACTATGGGATTACTATTAGCTCTGTACGTCTGTCCTTACAGCAGGGTCACTGTTGTGCCATATGCCGCTTGGACAACCTTTATTCTTTCTAGATTTTCATTTTTTTTAAATCATAGTGTTCATCGGGAAGAGCCTAGATTCCCTTGGCTTTCAAAATCTGCTTTGCATTGCTAATACATGGGGCTGTAGGCAAAGTTGCATTAGAAAGACAGAGAGAGATACTAAAAATCTGTTAAGATACAAAATGTCTTCAGGGTGCTCTCCTCTTAAATGTTAACAAAAAGAACAGAGAAGGTTTACTCAATTTCCATTCATAAACAAAAGACCCAGTTCTTTTCTAAAATGGCTTCTGCATAACTTCGTTAGCTTCAGTGAATAGTCCTGACTTGCATCAATGTAACTAGAGGGAGTCGGACCTAGCAAGAGCAGGTCAGGCTCAGCATGGAAGTCGTGGCAGGGTGGGGAGTCACAGCATCTGTACACACAAGGTATCCTGATCGTTCGATACAGCAGGAGAAACCTCCTGCAGAATTCATGGACAACTAATTCTTCCCCCCCCCAGTACTGTGGTAAGAGAAAAGGTCATCAGTCTCCACTCTCCCAGCAGAATAACAAAAGAAAGAAATCAGGGAATGTGGAGGGAGAGTTGAAATGGCTGTTCCAAGATTGATGGCCTTCTGGGACATTAAGAGGATTTTATACTCATATAGCACCTTTCATCCCAAAGGAACTCAAACACCTTTCTAAATGATATACTGATCTTGCACGAAGACTACACCCATTGAAAGGTAGCAGAGAAAACCATGTCCAGACACATGATAGCGTACCAGCAAGGGGCAGCCACAGTGCTGCAAGGAGTGCAGAAGAGCACCTGCAGCAGATTCAGGTCTCTGTCCATGAGGTTTAGCAAGCCTAGGCCCAACTGTGTAACCACAGACTTGTGAATCCCAGGAGCAGAGAGATGTGATGTCTTCTCTGCCATGGGCGACTGCTGAAGCAGTCAGTGAGGACTGACAGTGTTCCTCCTCCCCATGCCTGGACAAACAATCCAACCCAAGCCGCTCAGCAGAGGCAGCTCAACCCCCACGTCAAGGGCACAGCGCTAGAACCTGAGGCAGAACAGCATCTCCAATGCCCTGTAATGCTCCTCCCTGTACTCCCATTCCCCTTTCAGTGGACACCATGCTGAGAGAGCTTACTGTGCTTTATAGGGAGAAGTGAATGGAGACAAAAACTCCTTTTGAACAACAAAAAGGCAAAAAAGGAAGAAACCAAAAAAGTGTGAAGGCAAGAATGAAAAGGGAATGGACAAAGATAGCAAGAGGGTGCATGGAGAAAAGAGATGACCAAATCATAGGGAAGTCACCACAAGAGGAAAGAGAAAAGACAGTTATGGCTTGCTTCAGTCAAACCATATACATAAAGAAGCAAATGGAAACACTCCACAGCCATTTGGAAACATAAGCAAGAACAGCAGAATTGTACTGAAGCTGCAAGGGAGATCCAGGGCACATTCCTGTTGTCGCTGAAGGCAACAGGACTTCTTGTACCAGATTAAGAACGAGCAAGTCACAGCAGAGTTCGGACTCAAGATGAAGACACCAAAGAAGAAAGCCCGTCTCTCACTGAAAACCACCATGATTCCTTGTCTCCCTCCCACACCTCATCTTCCACTGCTTTGCCAGTTCTGCAGACTGCAGATAAACGAGCAGCACCGGCTGCATCCCTACCAGGGTGTCCAGTGGAATAAAGGTGCTCCCGCAGCCCCAACTGAAACTGGTCAGCTCGAAAGTGTCATTGGAGAGCTCGTGCAAACACAGTTTTCAAGCAAATTCAGTTACACTCAGCGGTAAAGATACAGCAAGTATAATCTGTTGTTGTTCCACCTAGCGTAAATCTCCACCCAGGCATCAGATGCTTAAAACCAATCCTAACAGCTTGCTTTCCTGTGCCTCCTGTATTTCCCTATCCCCTCCCAGCCTCGGGTATCCAGGTATGGCCGTGATCATGTCTGTCCTGGGACGGTAAGATACAAATGACACAGGAAGTGACTACAGGTTGACCTCACTGCCATATAAAATCCATTATGCGTGATTAAAACTTAACAAAATGCAATCACATTAAAAATGACTATCATGAAGTGCACCATGATTTACTGACTAAATGAATGAGAAATTTATCTGAATAAAATAGTCCTAGCCCTACTGCACTGGCAATGCGTGATAAATTGCTGATTGTGAGAAGATCATTGCTTGCTGTTGGATGGCATACATACATTGATTTTTCCTAACAACACTCATTAGCATAATGGCATCTCCACATATATTACATAAAGTTTCCTCTTAGCAAGCAAAAATCATTTCAAGCCTTCGGGTCCCAAACTGCAAAGAACAAAGATGGAAAGGAAGCATTTACAAACTGCCTCCTTGTCCTTTATTATGCAGATCAAAGGCCCAACCCACTGGATCTTACTTAACCTTGAAGAGATGGGAACAACATTCAAGAAAGAGCAGGCATTGTGCAAATAAGCTGTGATCACAGTGGGTTGTTCCTTGCGTAGTGGTGATCTAATTTTGCTACGCCAAAGAAAGCCTTTGAGAAAGAAGAATCTAATCCTAAAGAACTAGAATGAAAAGGCATTTCTCCAATTTCATTAAGACGCACAGGGGGCAGACTGTGCAGTCCTTATGTAAGCGCTCCCATTGACTAGGGCTGTGGAGGTGAGAAAGCACTCACCAAGCTGGAAAGGCAAAGCACAGTCTGTTAATAGGAAGATAAAGGTGGCGGAATAGGCAAGGAAAATGGAGGAGAGAGAGACCATGCGATTCTCAATTAATTGAAAATCAACCACAATAACCCACCTTTTTTTTTTTCCCTGAAAAAATCTGAGAGGCGATAAAAGACCTCCTTAAAAACAAAACAGTGCCCTGCCATTCAGTGTCCTCAGCAGCACATGGATTTCAGACTTACTCATCAGGGTTTCCCGAAAGTCCACGCTTTTTCCAGAAGAACGTGCTTCTCAAGAGCACGAGGAAAACAGCTCATTTACCTGCATTCATGTTTTGGGTTTTTTTGCACCGTACACGGCACCTAGAGCAGAGGACCTGTGCAGGATCAGAGCAGAGCAGACACCTAAGCCACCTTTGGTGAACGCAGCGATGCCGGGGCGCACGCAGGGGAGAACCTGGTCTGCGTTGGCCGCCCCGCAGCCGCTGTTCGCCATAGCAGTGGCAATGCTGGGAGCCCTGCGGAGGTTACAGCCCTGACGTGCCCGCTCCGCTCCGACCCGCGCTGCACAGGGCCCAGACACGCAGCCCGCTCCGACGCCAGGCTTTGCGGGGCGGCCGGGAGGCACAGCAGGATGCTCGGGTAGCCTTGCTTTTACCCCTCCCCTCGCGCCGGCCATTGCCACCGCTGTACTGCGACCAACTGGAGCCTTTTCCACCGCTTCATTAGCATTAAAATCATGCGCTGGCAGGGCACCTGGCGTGCCGGCCACCCCGAGCCAAAACAGTCTGCCTCACGCTGTGAGCGGGTCTGCAGGTGACACCTGTGTCCCTCTCAGCAGGGCCCTTGGAAAACAGCCCAACCTTTACGCAACCCGAGTCAAGGATTGTTTTTTTTCGTAGCAGTTTTCGCTCCTGTCGGCGGCCTGGGCAGGACTGCGGATGTAATCCCCGTGCTCTCGGCACACCAGGTGCAGGAACCGGGCAAGCGCAGACGGAAACTTTGGCAGCAGTGCAGCCGGTGACTTTTCTTGTGTCACAGTGCGAAACCTCTGACACCTCCGACTGAAGCTTCATCTGCTTCAGACACACACAAGCTTTCTGGTAGTGTCCATGCATCTGCCCCATCATGGTCTCTTTTACTGCACAGAGTAAGGCTGGTGGACGTGAGCGGTCGCTTGGTGAAGCCACCGGTACCTCCCAGAAACACAGAAATGTTGGTGAGCCACCGGTACCTCCCAGAAACACAGAAATGTTTCTTCTCGATCCTGGACTAGCAGCCCCCATGTGGTAGGATGAATGAGATAAATACTGCCTCAGAGCAACGACATACATTAAATTTTACTATACATCCATGTGCATTGTGCAGTTTGTGACACACGTAGTGACTATTCCAGAAATGATAGGCTTTAAGCATTTTTGTTCTATGCATCTCTGTGGGAACAGTGAAGCTGTCTTCAAACCATGATACCAGTTTCATACAACATGAAGGGCAGGAGAAGGTATCATTAATATAGCTCAAAAGTCACCGCAAAAAGTCACTTACAATTGCTTTTCCCTCTGTAAGAATGCCAGGGCTTGTAAGACTAATTTACTGCGTTCTGCTGCCAGAGACTGATGCTCAAGGTGTGGGAAACTACACGTCACTGGCAATTTCACAACAGCAAACTCCTACTTTTTGTTTTGGCCATCTGTGACGAGGGTACACTACAAACAATCCAGCGAAGCTGCTCCATAGTTCGGACCATTAAAGTCCTGGTTGAGATGGATTAGGGGGCAGACTGAAGGTGGAGCGGCCAAATTTATCACATGGATGGTGCCACCATATTAGTGTGATTATAGCTAAAATTCCCCCAGCCCTTCATACGTCTCATGACTGGTTAAAAAAAACACTTAATATGACAACAAATATTTCATGTTATTTCCATCTGCCAGAGGTATACAGACCACAGAAAGCCGTGGTGTCTACAGTGATTTCCTGCACACTGTGACCATACCAAAAAATCACCCTATGCTATTAAACAGGTAACAAGGGGAGGCAGAGAAGTAAAACCTGGATGAGGGGAAACAGGGTAAACTTGAGCAGGGAGCTTAGAGGGAGAGAAAGAAAAATAGTTCATGGAGTAGCAGGGCAGAGAAAAAGAACAGATAGATAATATAGGGCAGAGTTAAAAAAAAATAAAAACCCTAACCTGGTGGACCCAGAGGAAAAGAAGTACTCACTGCAAAAGTAATTCCCTGGAAAGTGCATGCTGGTCAATCTCAGGAATTTTGCTTTCTTTAGGCAATACTATGTACAAATAATAATTTAAAATGCAGCTTCTTTTGAGGATGTTAACTCTCAAGCATGTAAGGAACATCATGTCAGAAAAGGGGAAGTCATTTTCTCAAGCGAGACTCTTTCTAGGCTGACCCTTTCAAACTATTTTTCTTTCTGTTTTTTAAGACATTGTGTTTCCCTCATTTTCTCCAAACTGCATAAAGAAACAAAAGACATCTTACAGGTCTACCTCTGTTCTTCAGAAAAGGAGATTTTAGCTAGCAGCGAGGAACCTGGCAGAACAGATTTTACAGAAGAATGCTAGCATGAACAGCCAAAGACTGAGCTTCTGGAGTGAGGAATAGACTTTAATATTGCACAAGTGTGAAACAGAAGTGAAAAAGAGACAGAGAAAACATTAAAACATGATTTTGTGACAGTGCTGATGGACTTGGCCTTACTTTTTTCATAAAAAAGATACTTGACCCTGTCTAGACAGCTCCCACTCTTACTGCAGAGGAAGAACTGCTAACAAGCTCCCACGGGGTGTAAACGAGGAAGCCACCTGTTTGGAAGATGTGTTGACACAGAATGGGTAGTTTCCTCCCAAGGTGTAAGATATGCTTGCAGGCTAATGCATGCAAAGTGTTCCTCGCACACACAAAAAGAGGCTAACTAAGGGCAAGGGCATTCAAGAATACATATATACACACACTACAGGAGAAGAATGTAGGGACCAACAGACTGGTTTCTTGCCTTGGTAACAAAGTTGGCTGTCTCAGTCTTAATACTAAGCTGCTGAACAAAAACATGAAAAGGGCAAGTTTCCCACTGCCCATGAGGAATGAAATCTTTGCTGAGAGAGCAGAAGCCACATTCTTTAGCAAATTAGATGCATCAGCTGGGATTTGGCAGAACCTCCTGAATGCAGGACTCCAAATCTGCATTTAACCACTTACTGTGACAGTCCTTCCAGGGGTATTAAGCGTTCCTACTATGGACACATCCACATCACGGACATTAGGAAATCTTTCTGGAGGGAACACACATGCCAACAGCATAACGCTTCTAGGTAGCACTTGGCCTGAATATCTAAAAATGCTGTGGAAAACACCATAATAAGGATCCATGTAGATAAAATAAAAGACAAAATGGGAATTCAGAAGCGCAAGGTACACCTCACTGCTGAGCTGGAACCTCATAGCCAGCTGGGGAGCACAGACCACTCATCGAAGAGCGCTCCTTCACACTGACACAGATCAGGCAGAGACGTGGACAGCAGAAGATGAGCTCGAGGCTTTGAATGCCCACCAGCACCGGTCCTGGCATTGCAACGCTGCGCTGCTCCGGGAACAGGCAGCCAGGCCCTCCGCTGATGGCTCAGAACCAGGCTGTAAGTCACACTGCTTTAGAGAAGGGATGGAGAAGCTCCTGGGTAATATATGTACAAAAAGGTTATGTTAGCCACAAAGGAGTATGGACACAGAAATTTAAAAAAAGCTGTTGGGCTCCACGTGCAACTCCACAAAATGCAGGGAGGTTGTCTGCTCAGCCATGAACTGCAGTAAATAAAGGTGAGAGAAAATGAGTCACTAAATATGGAACTATTACTTTTTGTCTGAAAATATGAGAGTCTTATTTGGCCCTAAGTTCCTAGTTGGAAGATTAATCGGTACTTACTGACGTTCTCCTCGAGCAAAAGAGCTGAGCTGTATTCATGCTCTTGGGATAAACAAGCAGCCTCTTTCAGTGTCACTGAAATGCTGCTCAGTGGGGGGAGATGTTTAAGGAACACAGGGATTATGACAGACCAGGGGATTTTCTCTTTCTGGCAGTGCTCAGCCTCCCATCAGGTATTTGTATGCTTTAGCTTCTCTCTCTGTCCCCTTCTTCCTCTTCTGCCATTTCTCACACCTCGCAGAGTAGCACAAATATTTGTGGACAACTTCAATTGTGGGATTTCTGATTTTCTGAGCTCCTCACGGTGCTACCCAAAATGAAGCGGTCACCTTGTGTCATCTTGAATTAGCTGCAAGATCTCCGAGGTGGGCACTACTTCTTCTGACATGTGGCTCCCACACCTCACACAAAGGCCCCAGACCAAGCACCACCACGGCAGAAATAATAACATTTTCTTCCCTTGCAACACTTTTTTTTTCAGCTTGACCAGACTGTCTTCAGGAGCAATAGGAAAGGACTGCCGCTTATCCCCCTGCCTCCCCTCCCACTCACAAAGGCACCCATTTCCCCATCACACCAGTAACTGGTGATGGGTACAACAGGAGAGGAACCGGCGGTTTGCCCGGCTCCCCAGGCTGGCTCTCTATGTGCACCAAAGCTCAGCCTCGGAAACACGGCAGCCCTTCTGGCCCAGCCCTCCCAAAAGCCAGTGCCTCTCCCCATCAGCCTGCAAACTGGGGCGAGGAGCTGGTGCAGGAGACAGCAAAAGAGGATGCACACAGCACGGGGGGCTGCCCGCGCTCCCGCCCCAGCAAACAGCCAGCTCGCTGGCTTTCCGTAATTTACCCCCCTGATGGTGTCTCTTCTTCTGCTTACCTGAGTGTAAAGCTACGGGCAGGGAAGGACCCACCTACCTGTCACAGGAAAAAAAAGGAACACTGAGGGGGAAGAGAGATGAACAGGATGGAGCTTGCTTTTAAAATAACCACAGGCTATTAATAGTTCAAAATAGGCTTTTTAATTACAGGACACCCTATAACCTCTATGCTTATTGATTGATTATTTGATAAGCAGTTTTGCTTGCTGCAAGCTCCTTAATAGACAGCAATCGGAGCAGAGTGAGAATGCACGGAAAGGAAAGGGGGTCCTTGGCAGCGCAGGCTGGGTGGTCACCGTAAGCATTCACTGGGAGCAGAAACTGCAGGAAAGGGACTTCACCGAGTTAAGCAGCAGGGTCGTTCCACCCTCCCCAGGTAAAGGGAGCACAGGGAAATCAGCGCTTGTTCAGGAAAAATTCTTGTTGCAAGAACATTTCTATATGTAAAATGAATCTTTTCTTCAAATACTAATAAAACAATTTGCAAGTTTGCTTGGAATTAAATCTCAGGTTTTTTAAGCCCCTACACTATGGGAGGGAGATGGAAAAAGAGATGAAGAGAGAGTTAATTTCTAATCCAGTCTCCAGTTTTCTTTACAAAGGTTGGGAAAGACAATGAGAATATACTTAAACTGGAGAGTAAACTCCCAGACTACCTGGAAGAGGCTTTCCTAGAAAAGGGATCTGCTAACAAGTTTGTTCCCTGCAGAACAGAATAGGCAAAAGGCAATTTGAAATCTGACGTCGGCAGATTACTGAGTAATTACTTCACTCATGTCGTCAGTACAGACAGTAGCTTGGAAACAATATCATTTGTTTCTGTGAGGTATCTTTTCTAAAATGACTATGTGACACGTTAGAAATGCGAATGTGACCAAAGAGAAGCTTCCAGGAAAGAGGTCTGGAGCTGCACCATGAACTTAATCATCCATCTGGGTAGCGCAAGAACAGATGACACCAAAACGGGGGTAAGGAAAGTCCCTGGTATTACATGACCTTACAGTGCTATTGTAAGATTTATAATTTGACATGTTTTCCTTTCATATTCTAGAGGTAAAGGAGTAAGGGAGGATCAAAGCTTTTACTTTAAAAAGTAAACTTCTCTCCCAGATGGATAAAGAAGAGCTGGAAAACAAGAATCCTCGCGGTTCAGAAAACAGTAAGACAACTACCAACACCATCCACAATATATATTATTTATACGAGCTTATGATTTCAAAGCAATTTTAGAATTTCTGAATATTTACAACCAGCAGTGTTATGGGGCAGCAGTTGACTTTTTTGAGACATTCAGACTTGTATTTTCAAAAATTTAAACATAGGAATATAGATTCCTCTAAAATTAAGGTCTAATTAATATTTCTGAGATGTTGAGAAGTAAACTGGCAAACTTCGGAATTATGGAAGGAAAATGAAAATACAGGGGCAAGAAGTATTCTACATGTCTAAACTCCAGAAAAAGGTAAAGTTAAGGACAGTCATGATCTTAGAGAAATGACACAAGGACAAATTTAAAACTCCAAAACATTATCTAACTGCAAGCTGCGATCAACTCTGCATCCTGGTTGGGCCATGCAAGATCACAGACCGGAGAGAAAGGGATCAGATCAAGTCATGCAAAATGCTCAGAAAAGCGCTCTGCAAGCTCTGGTAGCCAGCTGTGAGGCACTACAGCAGTAAACAGACAAAGTACGCTGCCAAGAATGGGAACCTTCGTCTTAGTCTTTGGACTAAGTCTTCTCTCCAAATAAAAGCAGAGAATAACCGAATCCATCTCACGAGCTGAACCCACCGTCTACATCAAAATATGCCAGGTACCATTCTGCGGTAAATGCTTTTCCTGACCCACAAAGAGTAAAGGCACCAGTGGAGGACTGGGTTCAGCCCTGTGGCTCTGCCGCAGCGAAGATGCTGCTTCTCAGAGGCGACCGCCTGGGTGAAGGAAGCAGACAGGAAGGAGGGCTTTCGATTTTCCAGAGAACTCTACAATACTGCTATGCGAAGAAAAGGCTACATGGATCTTTCAGTCACCATCTAGCAGTGAAAGCATCGGCCTTTTCGCACTAAATTAATCATGCTGATACTCAGAGCGCAGCAAACTAGCCTGCAGAAGAGCACAGTGTTGGGGAAGGCACAGTATGAACATCCCAGTGTGTTCAGCGCTGCTGCGTCGCCAGCTTATGACAGATCCAACCATAAAAGTGGGTGGAAAGAACACAGTTTTACACCATCTGTTTATTAACATTAAGAGCACAAACAATAAACAAGAAGAGTTAAAGAGGCTCATGAACAAGAAAAAATGGATTATGGCTGGTATTGCTGGAGGCAGGTGGAATGGGTCGTGAGACTGGAAAACTAAAATGGATGATGATAACTTGCACTTTAAGGAGAAAATGGTGAAAAAAAAAACCCCAGGCAAGGGTAGCACTTTATGTAAAAATATGCTGCTACTAGCTATAGACATTTCAAAATCACAGTGCTTTGCGACTGCCGTCATAACTAATAAAACTAAAGAGGAGTTGGTTTGCACATGTTATATCATCAGACTAACAGGCCTCACTAAACAACAGCATAAACTGCTCTTTATGTAGCAATCTAGATCCTGTAGGAAGAAAAAGTATGCTGTCATGGTGACTTCCAAATAGGGGACATTTAACGTACACTTCGTGCAGTCAGTAATACAAATTTTCTGCTTCTAAAAGTAATGTAGGACAATTTCTTTACAGATGAGAATAACTCATACTCTGAGTCTTCAGGAAACTAGACAAGAAGCAAATTGCACAGCCATGTATTTTAACAAACCTTGGAAAAGTGAAGAAATTTCTAAGAACCAAAGGCTTACCGCTACAACTGCTATATTTAAGCAGAGGAAAAGACTGGTTATTCTGACACACTGTCCAGCAAAACAATGGAACAATTGGTTTCAGTTCTCTACCAGCGGTGACTCAGAGGATAAAACAGGAATATCGGTCAGCCTGGTTTCGGAAAGACATCCATGGTTTTCTTACGACGAGATGATTGGTTCAGTTGGGGCACGGGAGCAGTGCTCTTACACTTTGGTTTTGCAAGGCTTAGACTAGAGAAAAAACTTAGTATTGCAGAAAAACATTTACTACATGGAATGAACAAAGTATGCATTAGATGAAAAAATTCACACTCACAGGTCGCAAAATGAGGAAATACCAACAAGCCAAAACTTGTTTTTTAGGATTATGCCGTGGAGATCTTACCTTAGCCAAGCACTGCCCAACATTTGTTTCCAGCGATTCATGCTAACATAACCTCCTTCCCAACAAAATGGGCAGATGATGGCGGGAATGGTAAGAAGGCCAAGCTACTGTTTACAAATTGCCTGGCAAGATGGTTAGAATCCACCTAAGCACATTTCGATTACCCATCTGTCCTCAAGAGTCTATGGGAGATTGACTTCTGGGGAGCAAATTTCAGCATTTGTAAACGCAGACACTGCATCTGAACTCCAGGGCAAACCTTTTGTGGAAAACGGTGCCTACGAGTCAAACACAGCAGGGACGGGCATTCACTATGTCTCTGTAGGCTGTTCAGTAAGAGATTCTCACAGGCTCAGTCATTATTTCCATTCCAGCTTGTCTCCCCTAAAATCTGGTAAGACACTTGTGTTTCTGCCACACTTCCACGCAGTGAATACAAATCTGTAGACTTTCTTCTTTACTTTCAGGTAGACTTTTGAAAAAGGCCAAATCCCAGAACATCAACAATCTCTTTCTCACTATCCCAAAGATAACCTTCAAAAAACGTATAAAATCTCTTTTACAATTCCAGTGAGAAACGCACCTTTTCACTTAGACAGGACAGTTGCGTTAGGAAATGTCCTCTGGACACAGATCTCCCTTTATCCTTCACATGCAAAACCAGACTGAGCAGATGATGCATCTTGAATTTTTAAGATTAAAACAAAAGACAGAAAAGAGAACTTGAAGATATTCTTCCAGTATGGTGTGATTTCTCCTTTTCATTCACATCCCTCCTATTTCAAACAACGTAACTAGTGGTTTCAATCAGAACTATAATTGCAGCATCCTCCCAGTCCCATGCAGGCAAAGAGATGCAGTCTAGTTTTATTTTTCTTACACCCATGGAGAATTGTTTTGTTTCGACCTCTCATTACGCTCCCTCACTCACTTGGCTCCAAACATCAAATTCTGTCTCAATCATTCAGCATCTATTCCGTTGGTTACCATTATGCATACATATTGAACAGCTGGAACCAAGAAAAGGCACAATTAATGATTCTGAAATTTTCCAAAGAAAATGTTTTCCCTTTTCCCCAATTTGAAATTACTTTTTGGGTTAAAGGAAAAAAAAGGAAAGGAAATAAGTGCCTCCCATAAGACCTTGCATACACCTCAAAAACTAAATGGAACATTTTAGGTTAAAAAAAGTTCTAATTTTTGAGAGAGGAGGTGGGTTTAGGCTTGCTTGCTTTTACTTCTTAAATCTCATAAAAAGACTAAACAAAGCCTCTGTTGCATCTTGGTGTGAAACCAATTTCTTTTATTATCACATGGGAACCAGAACAGCAGAGGACCTCTGCCCCTCGAATACCCAACAAGTTACCAGCCCCAGTGAAAATCTGTGCTTGCTGTTTCAGCCTATAGTAGCAGATAAGCAAGAACGAAAGAACCACCCAGGAAAAGCAAGAAGCTAAAGGGCCTGCCACTTACTCACAAACTAACCACTGGTTTTAGGGCAGATCAGGGTACGTGGGGCAAGGCAAAAAAGCAGGGATTTCTAAGTACAAGCCTGGCCAAATGGAGTGCAGTCAGGCACGAGGGAACACTAGTAGCAGGACAGAGCCTTGCTGAAGGTAGATGGGTCAGGATCCAACCATGGTTGTTGCTGAATGGGTCAGGATCCAACCGTGGTTTTAACAATCAACTCCACAAGAAGCAGTCTGAATTACCTTCAGGCTAACCCTGCAAAAATCCCCAACTCAAAAATCCAAATCAGTATCTGCTTTGTGGAAAAACAGACAAATACCCCATCCAGGGCTC
>Ga0181612_125198_pt1 | contig 17255 bp, 9 predicted proteins | sample HoacroProtozoa21_FD_119630 | JGI IMG/M metagenome (GOLD analysis project Ga0181612, IMG submission 119630) | Hoatzin crop microbial communities from Cojedes, Venezuel. Combined Assembly of Gp0051906, Gp0051904, Gp0051908
CCTTCCAACCCCTACCATTCTGTGATTCTGTGGTTCTGTGATTTTATTTTATTTATTTATTTTTTTAAGTGAGTTGATCTTCAAGGGTGTTACGTATCAGGTGAAGAAAGTTAAAAGGCAGCTTGGGATGATGCATTCTGGATTTGAGTGAGGCTCAGTTAGAAAATCTAAGGAACATGAGATTTGTTCCTGGGTCTCTGATTTGCTAAAACCTACTGTAGTAGCATTCTAGGGTCAGGAGGATATGCTTTAAGTCATCCTTTTGCAAGGAAGCATCTGTCTTTGCCCTTTCTTCCCTCCTGTTCTTTCTAAAAGTCGTTTACTTTCAGGCTTTTGAATCTTTGGTTTCCCACAGCAAGAAGTCTTAGAGGCCTATGCTGGTGCATTTCCAAAGCAGATGCCTGTGGAGCAAAGAATTGCAGCAGGGGAGCATCTGCTTCTCTCAGAAGAAGAAAGAGGTGAGGGTTCTCAAGAGTAGTTTTAGTTTTGAGTATTGGGCAATGACCCATCCTGCAGGGTGTAGAGCCCAGACGTAATGCATGGGAGGAGATCATGGGGATTGTTAGCAAGCCAATAGACTTTCTCTTCCTCAAATTGGGCACCAGCAGTTTGATTTATTCCAGCTGTGGCCAAAGCACCCAGTGGTTTCAGTGATATAGTGATTAACCCTTTGGGATGGTTATTTCAAGCACAATGCTTTTGTGTTAGGCATTGTGTTTGTATTGGGGTTTTTTATTGTGGTAATGTCTGGAGCTCCGTGTAAGGAACACAGAGGGTTGTCTGAACTTCAGCAATCTGAGACACTGGCCTTTGCTTTTCTTGCTCAGGGAAACTTTTGAGGGTGGATTTCTGGCTTGCTCACTCTTCAGTGTAAATCACCTCTGTATATCTCTAAAGTAAAATGGGGACAGAGCTGCTTGCACAGGGAAATAAAATAGTTTTCTCTGCACTTTTTTCTTGGGAGTATGCAAAAATCCCATGTGCATTTTTTTATGAATTGGACCCTTCTGTTTTACAGCTGGTAGTATTCATGCTTATTACAATGTGATATTATGGCCTTAGACACTTTTTATGGCCCTATAACATAGCACCCTAGAGAAAGATGCTTCACTAAGCAAGAACCAGTAAACTTGCTACAGAATCAGCGGAATACTTTTCAGAAAAGTGCATAAACTTCTGTTCTCAAACATTGTCATCCTTCACCTTAACAAGCACAGAGAAAGGTTCCACTGGTTTCTATGCCTTGTTAGGTCTATCATCTTTTTAATTAATAGTGTTTTTACGAAGCCGTCTGAACTGTGTCATTTCCATTATCAGAAAACCATTGCCATTAATGAATAATTTTCTTTTCTGATCCTTGATATCATGCTAGTTGATCTCCTGTTTCCATGCCGCCGAATGATAGCATCGTTTTCTGCCCACGATCAAATTTAATTTGGACTCTGATTATATTATGCTGTTGCGACTGAAGTGTCAATTTTTGTCAGGCAATTAGGAGCTATAACCTGTGAAGTTAAGTTTGATAGGCATTGTAATTGGATTGTTACAGTAATAGCTTGGAACATTCCCTTTTTTTCTTGCTTCTTTGATTCTTGATGCATACTTTAGTTGTGAGAACAAAGGCATTTTGTTATTATGCAACCGTAGGATGTTCAAGACAACAAGAGGGAGTTCAGGTTTTTCCACTTTCCCCAGATGGACTCAGTTTGGATTTAGTTTTGACCACAAATTATGCCAGGATTTAAAAAAAAAATTCAGGAGTGTGTGCGGGTCGGGGTAGTGTGTCAAGGAAACAGTGTAAAAGAGGGCTGTGGAACGAGAGCTGCTAGGATTATAATATAGAGGTATTCTTCAAATTAAAAGGTTAAAAGGGAAAAAAAAAAAACCACCGAACAATCCTCAGACTGGAAATGTGTGAGGTTACTTCGGCTACTCTCGCTCTTTTCAGTGGCCTGCATGGTTTATGTACTTTGCAAGTATTTAGGAACATAATTTAAAGTCACACCATGACCCAGATTTTCTCTTGGTGTAGATGAGGGCAGCTGTATTTAGATGAATCTGCAGAGCATTTGGCCACGTGGAAAATAATCACAACACAATAGCTAACATGTAATGGAGAACACTTTTTTTTTTATTGGATCCTTGCTGTCAGGCTGGAAGTTACCTGCTTTTCCGTTTTTTGGATTTTTTTCTCTGCAGACACAGTAGTTCACAGCCTGGCTGTTCATCAAAGAGTTCTGTTCTGAATGTCTTTAGGGCGTGCTCAGCCCCTCTCCTAACTTCATCTCCTGATCGTCTCTAATCTCAGGCACAATGAATGTCCTTTTAAAAGGACAACGTAGAGAAGATAGTTTTTCCAGTGCTCGTTTCATTGGACGATTTTCATAAGCACTGCTATGTGACAAGCAAAAGGTAGAGGAAAACAAAGAAACTCCAGCTGCTGTGGAATATAAGGGAAAATCTCACATGCAACAGGGTTTATCTGGTGAAAAATGAAAATTAGTACCAGAGATGTTAGGTAAATGGTAAAGAGACATTAAACCTTTAAAATCAAGTACAGGAGGTTTTAAAAAGTTTCCTATGCTGGGCAAGGGATAGTCGTATCCTCAGAATTAGCAAATATTGACCAGGATTCCACCGTCCTCATGCAGCAGGAGTGATACCCACCTGCTTCCTACCACATAGCATCAGCCCTGCCTCTCATTGCATCCTTAGAGACGTGCTTTGTTCTGATAATTTTGTGATATCCAGTCATTTCATGATGTGGCTGGCAGGGTCTGCTCCTTCCTACTTCAGGCATGTGTTCACTTTTCTCTTCTGGCATTCTCAGCCTGTGGTCAGTGTTTGGTCAAGGAGTAATCTGGTGAACTTCCAGCATTCTTCGTTAACAGCCACCTGTGCCTAGCGGATCTGTCCCCTGCTCATCTCCCAAAAGTGCTCCTCCTCCTTCTGTTACTTCCCAAAACTAAGAGAGGGATTTTCTGTCAAGGCTAATGGATTGAGTATTCACATCCCGTTGCTTCAATAGTGTGCTCCCTCAGCAGCTCTGTTCTGGCTTGTAATTCCACTTTGCAGTATAAACTCACTATGTTCATTTCGTGTTTATACTCCTGTAGTGGTCTGCAAAATTCACCATGTCTGGTGCCGTTTCCTCAGTTTCTGCAGGGCTTAGGTGGACCAAGTGTTCTTGTGACTGCCCTCTCCTCTGCACTCTCTTGGGACACCAGGATATGCAGGCAGCAGAAAAAAATGGAAAGCAGCCATTACCAGACTCTGTAATCATCCAGTGGGACCCTACTAGTGGGACCATTTAATTTTGCTTATACTTTGTACTAATGCTAACATTTGCGTAGATGCTAAAATTCTGGACTTTTTTCAGAATCATGCTTTTTTTTACGTTTTTTTTTTGGGGGAGTCTTGTTATACGAAAGCTATTTACGATGAATTTTTCCACTTATACCATATTTTCTCCCCAGTCTCATTTATTTGAATATACGGAGTCTAAATATGGGGGCTAAGGTTCCTGACATCGCTCCCTTTAGTTTCATGGTATTGAAAACTAATACTAAGAACCTGAAAGGATGCATCAGGGCTGTTACTGAGGGAGTGGATTGCTGATGTGACAGAAACAGCTGCATATGAAAAGGTGATATATGGAATGGAAAGTAAGTTAGATGAATTTGAAGGTATTTGTAATCTATTCTTCAGCTGCATCAGAAGAGATGTCCTGAAATATGATAGAAGACAGCGGAGAGAGGTTGAAGGGTGAATGAAAGCTTTTGTTTCAAAAGGTAATAATAATAACTTATCTCCCTGCTTTTCTATTGCCGTACTTTCCTTTATTTTTTGTTTTTCTTCCTCCCTGGGAGATAAGGATGGGCTGCAGTTATACCTGAAAAAGGAGTGAAAGTCATGTAAATTTTTCTGTACATATGTTCTGTCTTCATAGACTTAGAATCTGATGAAAAAGAGCAATAGGAAGACAAATGGGCATGTAAAAATCCATCCCAGGCAGTAGATATATGCAACATTCTGGAATATGATAGTGAAAAAGAGTGTGTATTAAATTTGTACTTTTCAGTTGATGTGATGCAGGTGTAGCAATTACCACAGACCGATGTCATTAATTGTAATGTTCTGTAGGAGCAATCAATGAACTCTGTTTCCTGAAAACAGTTTCACCTTTGTGCTATCAGTACTATAATGAAGAGGGTGCAGTGTATACTTACAGAAGGAACTTAGAATCTATTAGCACCTGTGCTGAACAGTAAAGCTGCTGATACTTTGCATGCAAATTGTAGTCATCATCTGAGAAGAAGCAGAGTTCATAGGTTCAATATTCTCTCACTTTCAGTCTCCTATGTCAGCTATGTCTTAACCAGCTGGGGGCAGAATTACATTCTAGAAATTAGTGAGAAAAAAGGTTAAAATTGAAAATCTACTGTTTCTGCACCTAGCCTCACCATTTATCTGTTATAAGACAACATGTAAAATCGTAGCAAGTATAAATGATGTCTGATTTCACATTATATTTTTGAAGTGTCAGTGCTCAAGTAGGTTTACATTTGACAGGTGATTTAAATACTTCAGTACATTTCTATAGCCATAAGAAAAAATCTTTATCAGGATAAAAACTTGATGAAACTATTCATTTGTGTACTAATGCAAGAAACATTACTGCTTTTTTTGACATGCAGATATATGGGGCACTATATTCAGCTTCATAATTTTTCTAAATATTTCATTGTTTGAGGATATTTCAATGACTGCTTATTTATGTTGTTTTTACTATATTTATCTTCTTTACCGATTCTTGAATGCTATGCTCTGAGTACATATCTGATTATGACTGGTACAATCTTTCCATCATGCTGAGATAGACATACCTGTATTTCTGTAACTCTTCTAATGAGTTTACTTTTGGTAAAAAACATGGGGGGTTTTTTCCTCATACCAAAATAACGTTTTTAGTGCCTACAGCAAATATATGGCTTCAGCCATCTCATAAGGCCCACCACCTTTACCTCCACTTCTATCTCAAAAGAAGCAGTTGTCAAGGTCTCTACGTCCAGTTTTCGAACACTTGTGAAACTGTTCTTTGTGTAATCTTGTCTGAAATCATATTAAGATGTTGTGAACATTGTGACACAGAAAGGAGGTGTAGAAAAATTACTGCTGTAGACCAGTAGAGTAAAACTTTTAATGAAATAGAACTGAGAAAATCACACAGAGAAAAAAGAAAATAGCACTCCTATGGACCACAAACATTTTGCATCCCTGACTTACATTGGCAGTAGGTCCATGATAGTTTGCCTGTAGGATGATGCCATGAGTGTTTCACAAGTTAGATCAGTTTCATCTCCGGCTGTGTAGACTAACCAGGTTGAAAAGATGGGAGAAAATTCACCCTCAAGAGCATAATGACATATAAAGATACTGAAATAAGACAGTCAGTATAATAATGAAACTAGATTAAAATTCTGACTAGATTAAGACGGAGCTTCTTCCACATTGTTTATGAACATAGACTACCATATTTAAATCTTCATGTGAGGTCTTCCGAAATATGAGAATCTGGGCTTTTTCTTTAGACCAGTGGAGATAAGAACAATCCATGGAATTTGGATTGCCTTCAAACTTTCTCAAAATCCAGCAGTTTTCAAATATTTCTGAAAATTCAGGAATTTTCATTTGGGCTTGTATTTAGCTAAAAGTGTATCTCTTATACATCTATAAGAAACACAAAACGGAGAAGAATACTTCACATATACAACGACTGGTAGTCTCAAACAACTTTATCTCCTTGAGATTTTCAAGTCAAAGACAGACAACAGCACTATGACTGAACCACAGGATTTCTTAATGCTTGAGTAGAGTGGCTTTACCATATGAGGAAGGTTGTCCTGTCAAGATGTTAGTTTAGGTAATAAACAAAGGATTATCATTCTGGGCTCTCAAAATTCAAAATTGCTCTCAACATTGACCTGACTCTGCCTCAGTGTATGTTGAAGTAGGCCATCATGAGCACTTCTGGATAGTTCATTATCCCCCAGCTATTATCACTGCATACAGCTAAAAGTAAAAAAATATAGGATGTATTACTAATCAAAGAAATGGAAAATCACAGAAATCTTTCATCTTTACTGTAGTTGTGGCTATGTGCTTCCTAAAGGTCTGTGTTTTGAGCCTCGAGTGAAGGCAGACTGACTTGCACTGATCCAGGAGAAGACAACGATGTGAAGCAGGCCTCCATTAGGCCAGTGAATTGTCCATTTATTTCTCCACACAAGGAAACTGAGCCCATGAAATCTAAAGCAGCCAACCTGTTCTGCAGCTCAGGCATTACAAATAGTAATCTCACACCAAGTTTTCACTTCTTCTATAACTTTCTCTGTTTTCCTTTAGAGGAAACTAGGGCAGTGATTTAGGTCTTTCTCTCTTATCTCATCAGCTGTCTTCATGAAACCAGTAGGAATATAATTTTGGAGATTTTTAGCCCGCAAGTTCAAATTGGTTAATGGTTCAGTCTTTTGTTGAGAGGAAAGTAAAGAGGAGAAAAAAGAAAGATGGAGAGACAGACAAAATAGTTACATAAAGCTTATTTCCATAGCAAGCCAAGTTAAACTGTCTTTATCTAAAGGAATTGTAAGGCCTTGTTATATAACTCTTCAGCGTATTTGAAGAGGTGATAAACTGTTCCTAATTAAGCTTTCAGATACAGTCCCATTATAAGGCATTTTCCCCTCTCCAGCAGCTCTATAATAAATAAAATATTAAGAAGTTAAAAACCCCACCAAAACCCCCATAAAAATCCCTGTGCATTCACATTTTGAGGGTTAAAACTTACTGATAACCAGAGTACTTGAGGAAAATTGTAATTAAATTGAGTGAGTACTTTTTAAGATTAAAAGACTTAAAATAGCTTATTTTTAAAATATTTGCAATGTCTATTGTTCTTTTGTATCCATCTCTCTGTCCAAGAAAATCACATAATACCACGGAGTTTGAAACATAAGTAGATTTCAATAGTGACTGTGCAAGAGTCAGTTTTAGGGGCAGGAACAGTAAAATGTTTAAGGAACATCTCTATTTGAAAAAAATCAACTGATTTCTCTACCTGTGAAGATGGCAAGGAAGGAAAAAAAGCCCCAGAAAACAAAATACTTTCATTACCAAGCTCTGAAGTGCTCCAGGGTGTTTCTGAAGTCTCTTTTTAAAGCTCCCACTTCTCTTTAAGATTCCCCACAGAAAGCCATTTTCCAGGCAGAATCCAGAGGAATTAGAGAGCAGTGATTTCCTAACAAGGTGGCAGAGCTGGGGTGGGAACCCAGATGTGTGTGTCCTTCCTTGGCTGCTTTTGTTGGCAGCAGCTGAGGAAGCTGAACCACCTGTGTGATTCTCTGCAGACTGCATGCACTGCAATAGCCGAAACTCATGAATGTTCTTACTCTGCAGCGTTTTGTTGTGCCTTGTAAAAGCCGTGGTGAGTGGGTACCTCATTAATACTAAGGGATCCTGGGTTTTGTTTTGCAGCAGTCATCAGCTGTGACTTCCATTTAGGTAAGATGCTGACTTCCATGTGGTACTGTGCTGGTGTGATTTATTAGCTTTCACCCAGTCTTGCCTTAGTAATGGGAAAATTAAGCCCTTATGTGTTCTCACATATTTTCTTCTGTTCTCATTATGCCTTTTGCACTATCTCAATTTAATTTGTCTTGACTTACATTAAGGTTTTCTTCCAAAAGCCCTTTCCTATAGAGCAAAGCAATGAATTCAGCATGAGGAAGGCTAGCCATCATCTTTTCAATCAGAGAAATAGACCACAGAACAGGAACCCTTTAAAATGCTACTATCCATCTCTTTACCTGATTAGTATATAAAGAACATAGTACAAAAGTAAAAGCTGAAGAGTTAATCTGGTACATTAATCTCCTTTGTTACATTATATTAAGTAACCTCTTCCTCAAACAAATATACAATGCAGTACTACTAGTAAAATAAATTTCGCATCAGGATTTTGTAAGTATTGAAGTCCTCAGTTTTGTTTATTTAACTCCATGACAAAATTGCATCCCAAATATTACACAGACATCTGCTCTGAAACTTCCTCAGACTGGTGGGACTGGCGACTCCCTTTGCAGCCAAAACATTCAACAGAAAGATTCCTCAGTTTTCCCTCATCATGCACAATTATGAGTTTTGACTTCAAATACTTACATTCGTAATTACAGTATTCTGAAAAGATGTCCTAAATATATGTTTCCCAGCTTGACTTTGACTTCAAGTAAATTCTCTTGTCTGAGGTGCTTGGTAAAGTAAAACTGAATTAGTGAGAGTGCAATAAAGCAAGTTGCAGTGTTTAGACACAATAACCAAAAATAAAGTCTATTTAATCTTCCAAAGTAGGACAGCTTTTCAGTGTATTTGTCACTATGGAGATTTAACAGTTGATTCCAACTTGCATTTTAATAGCAAACTTACATAATTGTGAGTCCTGGTGTGGTACCGCTGAGCGTATTCAGGCTGGAATTACTAGTTAGACAGATCCTGCTTAGCCTTGTAGTTAAAACATGCTAACAGTTTACACATGTGCATGACAGTTGTTAAGAACCATCTTTATAATCACCTTTGGATTTCTCTTCCTCACTCAACACTATCTAAAAGAGACAATCAGTATTAGTGGTCAAGGCTGGGGATTAAAAATCAAGATTCATGTTTTTTATTTTTTTTCATTTTTAGCTTGTTTTGCCAATAAGGATGAGCAGATATTCTTGCAACTTGTATTTTAAATCTATTATCTGTTTATTTGTTTGCCTGTTTATTTGTTGGTAGATAATATATTTTCCTGGATGTGTTTAAAGATGTTCATGTGGAAAAAAATTCTCAGAAGTATTTAAGAGATTGCTGAGTGCTCAAATCTGGGAAAGTAAATAAGACATTTTTTTGTCTTAACCAAAATTATTTGGTTTTGGCAGTATTATTTGCATATGCTCTCTTCGCTCCTATGTGCTTGCTTTGTAACCAGTTCTAGTAACTATGTTACTTGAGGCAAATGTTTTGCTTTAAATTGTCTCTGCCTTAGTTTCCCTGGCTGGGGAATATTTGAGAAAAAATCACCCACTTTTTAGGGTGTTGGAAGGCTTAATTAAGTGTTTATAAAATACTTCAAGACTTTTGCATGAAATGTGTTACGGATGTGTAATGTAACATTATTATTAATGTATATTGCAAATTATTTTTTATCTCTGGCAATTTTCCATTATCTTAGAAAATTAGTCTAATCTATAATATTGGCCAAATAGGCAGAATTGCTGCAATTCCTTTAGTAAAAGTTCAGTGATGGAGTCATGTTGACTTTTATCTTCAACTGTCTTCCCTTAGAGTCTCCCAGAGACACAGAACTTGAGCCATGCTTCTAATTGTTGGCTTCAGGCTAAAACTTTTGATCAGTTTATTTCTGCTACTTTGTGTTAAACTCACTGAATGAAAAGGCTTGATAACATTTTATACTGTCTAATTCCTTATTTTGGGGAATATGAAAGATGAATTTGACCTTCTGAATTTCTACTCTAAACTTGGTAGCAGGGAGCATCCTCATTCTTGTTTTCATTCATATTAATACTGCATCTATCTCTTTTGCCCTATAAAAAGCTATTAATATTGTTCTATTAACCTCTTTATAAGTAATAATGACCTTTCCCCTGAAAATACAATTATTGCAGTTTTTTCCCATAATAAATCTCATTTATTAGAAAGTTTGGCCTTGTGCACTTTGTTCTCTGCCATTTCTTTAAAAAAAAATCACGCTTTATTTTCAAATAAATACATTATTTTTATTCAGAAAAATATTCTATAATGCATGCACTTGGTCATAATTTGAGAAGAGGTAATGGCTGCTTGGTTCATCTATGCCTCTGCCTTCAGAAAGAAAAAGGCTGCAGTGACAGTGCTCTATATTGCGCCATCACCTGACTGTGGTCTGGCCGCTTGCAGCTGTAGTAACCTCTATTTCGCAAAGAATTGCCCACCAGGTCAGCCTGACTCTTGCTAATGTCCAGTCTGAATGGTCTGTGCCTGGTTAGGCTGATTCCTATTCCCTTTCTGCGGTGAGTGGTGATTTTTGAGGTGTTGCCTGACAAGCTTTCTGTATTTTGCCTGCGAGGAGGAAGGAGAAGAAATGCTGGACACCTCCCGTTGTGTGCGGCAGTGCAAACTTCTGGGGAGACAGAAGGGGGGGTAGGGGAAAAGCTCTTACTGCATTCCTGCTCTTTGAGCTAGTAGCTTAGTCAAGGGAGATGATGAAGAAACTTTTCTGTATTCTGAGGAATACAAAGGTAATGAAAGCATCTGTAATCTCTCCACATCCTCAGCGAAGCAGTGGCTGTGGTAGAGGGATTTTTCTTCACTCTGGTAAAGCAATGCTAGAAAGCTGTGCAGAAGAGCAGCATTCTTGTCCTGGTTCTCCTCCACTCGCCACTCTTCTCTTATTGGAGGAGTTTCCAGCTGCTTGAGGTCAGAGAGAGAAGGAAAGTTGTGGCGACTCCTTTCCCTGGCCATTTTCTTCCGTTATTATAAAGAATCCTTAACTAAGAAATGTGAAAATCCATATAGGTTTCCCTTCCTATGCAGGCAGAGAAACGTCTATAACCACACGCAGGGGAAGAATAGTTTTGTGGTTATAGCTATAGGCTGGAAAAGGGAAGAAGTGGATTCAGAGTCTTGGTGTGTTGGTTTGTTTTTTTTGTAGGCACAGGTAAAAAAAATGTTGTGGTTTTTTTTTCTGGACCCATCAAATTAGAATAAAAGTTTCTTAAAACACACACTGGAATAAAGGCAGCAGTTACAGACTGTAGATTAGAAATTAGAAAGTAAGGCTCAACTTTTTTAGGATTCTGTAAGAATGAAAATGGGTGTCAAATTCGTAACATGGACAGAGAGAATGTTCTTCTGTGTATTCTCCCTACCCATCTCCCAGATTAATCAGACATACTTCCAGGAAAGTTGACACTAATGATTCCAAACAACAGAAAAAGGACTTTGTACCATGTAGGTAGGTAGACATGAGCTGTACCATTTGCACAATTTTAAGATGAAGAATTATATTTTTAAACTTTGTTTTTCGAACATTTGTTTGAACAGCACTCTTCAGAAAACCGCATCTTCTTTACATTTCCTGGCTCTGTGACTCATCAAAATGAGCTGTGTTAGTCACATCAAATGATGTGTTTCATAGAAGAAGACAGGAAAAGCAGCACACTGAGTCATCGTCACAGGGAGGGTGGCTGCCAAGCCGCTATCAGACAACATACGGAAAAGCAAGCATATTAAATGGCTGGGGTCACAGAAACACAGCCTGGTGACAGGAAATCATTTACAACCAGGTGAACGTGAGCCTCCTCATCTTTTTAGTTTGTTTTTTTAAGGAAGTGAGAGATATGCTATCACGATGTTTACCTGCCTGTCAGCTTCTGTACCCCAGTAACTTTGTAAACCGTTGGCCACTTTCAGCCAGTTTTGTTGAAGTAGAGGTCTCAAAAGTATGAAGTTCTTAATGCATTTTCTAAAACTTATTGCTTTTATCAAGCAGGGATGTGTCTTTTGTCCCCTCCTGAGAGAAGGGCTGTAGTGCTGGCTCAGCCTTCTCCTGGCCACCATGAAAACTGCACTGGCCAGCCTGGCCGTGCTTATGTGGTTCTCAGTCGACCACAACACATCCTGCTCCTTGCTCTGCCATCACAGCAGGATCCGGATTATCCTTCTGGATTTGGGAGATGAAGAGGAAGAATGAGGTGGCAGCAAAGCCTTTAGGTAGTGTGACACAAGACCTCATGATACACTCCAACAGAAAGAGGGGTGGAAATAGGGAATTGCAATATAAAGCCAGTGTAAACCTGGATTCGCTTCATGGAGTAACTCATTTATAAGACAAGATTCTGTGCTAGGTACTTTTTGGGAGCTTTTTTCCTAGTGAAAAACTTTCGGTTCTGTCTAGGTTCAGCAAATTACTGTAGTTTAATTTATAACCTAATCCTGCGTGCTCAGGTTATGGTCCTTGCTAGAGAGACTTCAATTTCTTCTTCAGCTCCCTTAGGAATGAAGGGGATGCAACTGTACTGTCTATCTGTCTGCCATCCCCAAAGTCAACTGAAAGCAAGGCCCAACTTTGACAAACTTGATTGAGGAGTGGAAGTTCCTATTTAAATTCCTGTAAGTTTAATGAAAATGAGTAAGTGGCGAGAAAAAATAGTTTATGCTAATTACCTCTCAGCAAGTCAATTAGTAGACGTGTACTGGCTAGCCAAAGAGTCTGCTTGTGATTCCAGACTAACTGTAGTAAGGATTATCTTTTCCTTGCTGGGGGGTTGCACAGGATGGGGAGAGAAGAGGGCTGGTAGATGAAGTGAGGTTATTTGGACAGGGGAAATGAAGGACAGAGGGTTAAATTTTTGTAAGACGTTGGGGTTTTATTTGTTCTGCTTCTGATGAAATAACCTGACTACTTTTTCAAAGCTTTGACAATATTTTTCATGAACACTTTAAAACTTGTAAAGGGAAAGAAAGATGACAAAATATTATTACAGCACACAATTCCCCCCCCGCCCCGATTCAGCTTTCACACTTGTTAACTATCCGGATTATTTTTTAGGCTGCTGACTTTCATAGAAGATTATCTTGTTTCTTATGCAGAAAGCAACAAATATACTTCACCTGCTTCTCCTTAATGATTTTTATTTTTTAGCAAACTCATGAACAAAGAGTTAAAATGTAGCATTTCCAGTATTTTAGCATGTTGAGGTGGATTTGATTTTCTCATTACTGTAAATTTGCACATTGCTTCAATAAGGCTGAGGAGAATCAAAGGCACAGGAGCACATAAACGCCATAACAATCTGGACTCCAAAAACATAGAAATATGAGCTGTCATGCAGAAGATCCACTGTTGGCATGACTGGGATGTTTTTATTGGTGTTTTGCTACTGGTCTTCTGTATTCTTAGGGAAATACGTTTCATAGTTTTGAGGTTAGTACTTATAAATATGAGCACATTTATCTTTCGTTCTAACAGCACAGAGGATGGGAGGGATAGGTGTTGTATTCCAAAGATTTGAAGGAGATGGGAACGGTTTTGTTGCATCTGCAGATCCAGTTTGCAGGTACTGCTCTTTAACTGGTTTCTGTTCTAGGATGCATACAAGAGGAACCAGTAGCAGCTTCTGCCTGCCTACACAGAGGTCTGATATTTAGAGCTACTAGGATAGAAGGTCTGTGATTGCTCTACTTTCTTTGCAGGCTGGCTGATCTTACCTGAAGGGTGAAGCCTACCCTGGAAGACTTTATGAGAAAGGATAGCTCTCATCTCCTCTGATGAATATAAGAGGAAATACTGAGTGTAAAAGTCTTAAAAATTCTATAGAGGTGTAGGAGGTGGGGGAAAAGTAATGAGCACTGAGCCTCACAGTCCCTGAAGGAAGGACCTCCTGATATTGCTTTTGTTAGTGAGCTCAAAGGATTGCAAGGACTCTGGCTGTCTGAAGGTGAAGGTGGTGAGAAGACAGCACTGGCGTCCATGACATACATTTTTGAGCATAGTTCAAAGGTGCCTTTCCACTTATCTAACTTGGAGGTGTCAGGCAGCCTGAAGTCATGGAGAAGGAAACACCAACACTTTTTATCTTATACTAGTATGGTTCTATCATAATTAATTTATGTTTAAAAATTATTACAACTTTAAAACACACAGAACAAAAAAATACAAAACTCCTGTAACTCTCAGCTAGTAGTTTTGTGGGGTTTTTTTTAGTTTATGGCAAAGAACAAAAGACTATTAATTCATACTTTTTGAATGTTTGGAGTCAACACTACTGTAATTAGGTTCTGTTCTTGCCTTTTCTACAGATACCGCTATGTGTTGGTGGGATCAGCAAGGCAGTGTTTGTAACAGTGATGTTCTCTGAAACACTTTCAGTTGGTACAGCTGGTTGCTTTTTCTCATGGACCAAATTTCATTTGAGCTTTTTGTTTTGTTTCATTTTGGAAAGTCATGTTGTGACTCTAGGAAGGATCTACCTTTCAGTAATTTTCAAGAGAGCAAGCTTAATCAGGTTTGATATTGCCCTGTTCTGATACACACATGTGTGCACACACATCTGCGTCATTGATTTCAAAATGCTTCCCAAACCACTCATTGTGCCTGCAGACTCTGCTCATGGTGTCCCCTCTAGATTTTGGTATAAAATTCATATAAAAAGAGGTTACTATGTCACTAAGTGTTTCCCTGACAACCCTTGTTTTGAGTGTATGTGCAGTTGCTGCAGTAATGTCATTTGGTAACTGCTTTGGAGGGTAAAGCCTTCTCCTCCCCACAAATTTCTGACTGTAAGTCTACACAAAACTGTGACAATTCACCTTAAATATATTTGTTTTATTTCCAGCAGAACATTTGCATCCTGGCACACTTCCTGCCCTTGGAAAAGATGATTTCAGCACTTGTGAATATGTGCAGTATGACAGACCTCCTTAGACTTGCTCCTGCCCGTATTGAAAACTGAGCTCTGAATATTTCTCCGGGAACCTCAAACGTGGAGAGTTAGTACAGTGAGCAGAGAATGTCTTCCTGCCCCTGCAAGAAAAAAGGAGTTGACTGAGGCAGAGCCACTGTTAAAAGCTGAGAATCAGCTCTAGAAGGCTCAGAAGTGAAAGGGAGAAATGAAACCAAAGCCTCCTCCAGCATATCTCCTCCTAACTCTGTTCTCCCTTTTCAGTACCAAACGGTATTGTCTTAATCCGGGAATGTGATTTATTTGTGAAATATCTAGTGGGTGGCAGAGGTGGAGAGCAAAGCTGCGCAAAGCTCCCCAGAGCTGCTGACCGAGGTAAATACTGTGTCGTAACACATTTATCAAATAATAATGGAAACAGTGTAAAACATATAGGAGAGGGAGGGGGAAAACCCATTCACCTCTGGGAAGTTACTGAATATTTCAGCCAGTTTATAAAAGTGTGTGTACGTGTGTTTGGAAAGAGGGAGGCTTTCCTAGCTTCACCTCTGCCAATAAATCATTGGCCTGGGATGTCTGAGCAGACAAGTGAAATGGATGAGCGCATTACGGATCAAGGAGGTGGTACTCCTGCCTTGGTTAGTTTGAGAGAGACCACCCAGGCACTGTGGGACTAAGGTGAGACTGTAAGTTGTGTCTGTAGAGTTCTGAAAGGCTCATGCTGCTGCCTCTGACATGGTAGGAAGATGGGAAATAAAATTAACGGTATTTCTCAAACAGCAGACATGACTAGTCATTTATCTGAACTGGCTTTGTTGCTAATATTTTTTTTTTGCCTTTGACTGGATTGCCAGCAGAGATAAAATGAAAGAAAGAAAATAAAAAAAAATGCAAAGGTGTAACAGTTATGCCTATTTTGGAAATAAAGTGATGTTTAGGTGCAATTAAAAAGAAGAAAAAGTTCTTGATGATTTATTACATACATTTTTCACTGTTTGCCACTAGTGACTTTCAGAATACAGAAGCCGAAGTCTGATGCTTTCATTGACATTGGGAAGAATCTTGCATCAGACTGGTGTGTTGAAGTCAGTGGGAATTATTCATGGAAAGAGGTACCCTTTCCACATGGATAAGGCTTGCGGAATGTGGACGAGTGTTACCAAAAAACACCTAGTTAAAAGGAGCATGGCAGAGACAGTATCCTTATAAACATACGTATAGTTACATCTTTCGACTTGTAAGGGAGAAGGAGATATGAGTTTTGGAATTATCATCTTTCACAGGAAAACATCTTAGAGTGCAGCTGATCACCTTTTTATATTTACGCACGGCAATAGTGATTAAAGTCTTATCTGTCTATATGTAGTAAAGAAATAGATGTATTCTGGGTTGTAAGGAAAACCAGTAGGAATCAAAAGGCAAAATATGAAAGGTATCTCTACAGAAACATATCCTCTTTTTTTTTTTAAGAAAAAAAAGTCTTCAGATTTTTCTATTATATTCTAAGAATACGTAATTTTAAAAAAAATTAACTGAAGGAATGTTGGAACTTTATATTTACCAGAAATTTTTTTCTCTTGTAGTAGATAATCTTACATTGTTTTAAAATGATTGTAAAACTGTTGCTGCAAAAATGCATGTTTTAAAAAAAATGCTGTGTTTTCCACCCATGGAATGATTTTCTTCCTTGCTTGATCACCTCTAATAGCAATCCAACAGCCCTTGCAGTCAGATGCGGGGCTCTGCTGTGCTAGGTCAGCCGTTGATGTGCGTTGGAGATTGGGCCAGCAGCTCTAATGTGAAGCCTTGGGGCAGCTCACCCTTAACTCTAGTCAGGGGACCCCGTGACCACAGAGGGGTGATGCTGGTGGTTTACAGACACTCTGCCTCCCATAATCAATGTCCCAGCGGGGTGTCATCTGTGTTCCTGGCAATGGGATCTTTGTGGTGACGTAGGAGACTGAGATGCTGAGCACATGCCATAACTAAAGTTCCTGTATCGCATTTCTCAGGAACGGAGATGTTGACTCCCCATGTTCAGGCCAGATTTCAGCTTCAGCATTCATATTATGCCTACCTAAATCTCCCCTGAAGTTTTGATTCGATACAGTATCGTTCATTTGGTGCCTTAAATGGTACAGTGCAATGTGGCTGCCTGCACCATTGAACATCTGCTCTGCTTCAAACGTTGCTGAGTTTTCTCTGCGAGAGAAGAGATTATTTTATTTTTTTTTTAGTTTTAAGGGGAACTAACTCCACTGGAACTCCAGCTCTCCCTGGGCAGGGGCTAAACAATTGGTGTTTGTGCTAGAGAACAAACCTGCAAGAGGCTGGAAAGAATCCTTCTCCGCCCAAGGGCTTAAGGCACCCAAGCAACCGATCTACAGCTTGTATTATAAACTGTGGGCTATAGTTGCAGCTGTGATTCACAGCCCGTGGATCTGCCTCTGCTGTGTTCCCAGCCTGCTTAAAGCAATTTGCTGCATTCCCAGCATGTCCCAGCAGAAAGTGTTGCGCATCTGGCTGGGGGCTGTCTGGAGGCTGCTCCACAGTCTGATCAATTCACGTATACTGCCCAGAGCCTGGCCACTGGTGGAAAGACTCTTCCTTGTCTCAGGTCCATTCTCGGAGGAAAATGTTGTGTTATACAGGAATCTAGGTGCTCAGCTACTGTAGTGACTAATGCTCTAGCTATTAATAAAGAGCTAAATAAATGCTAGATATTGTTAAAGTACAAGGAAAATTTTGTATGTATAA
>Ga0181612_109684_pt1 | contig 17254 bp, 3 predicted proteins | sample HoacroProtozoa21_FD_119630 | JGI IMG/M metagenome (GOLD analysis project Ga0181612, IMG submission 119630) | Hoatzin crop microbial communities from Cojedes, Venezuel. Combined Assembly of Gp0051906, Gp0051904, Gp0051908
ATCTCTGTACAGAGCTAAAAATTGAAAGGAAAATAAGCAGAGAAAGAAAGAGAGTGTTACTGGAAATTTTCAGACCCTTGTTTTTTTCTGGTTTTGAAATAGAGTTCAACTGTGTATTCCCTACGAAATTATTTCCTCCATTGCCACAAAAAAGTCTGGAAATCCAAGCAGCTTCCTGAGTTAAGCAAGTAGAAGTGAAAGCACAACCAGAGTTTTATCTGAGTTTTCCCTCTGGCTTTTCCACCATACCACCCTTTTACTCCACAAACTTCCAGAGAGTTTAAAGGTTCTCTGGCAGCATAAATATAAGTGAGTTGCCTAAGATAAGGGACACTGCATGAAATGGAGAACATGAAAGCAAGCATACATCGAAACAGCCATCTGCTCAGCCTTGGAATACGAACATTGCAGAGCTCATCTGTGCATTAGTGTTGCCATTTAATACAGTTCCTAACAAAAAAAGTTAATAAAATTCATGGCTGTAGCAGACTCACATTATAATGTCCTTTTAGAAAAAGCCTGTACCATTGCTCTATGAATCTGTGCACAGAATATTAATACGTACCATAAAGCAAGCTGAAGAGTCTCAGGTTTCTATTGCTGCAGATAGGTGGACTCTGAGTTTACAAGTCCGTTGGAAAACCCTTCTGGATTATCAACAAGAAACAACCTGTTTTCCTGAAGCATACCACAGCAGAATTTGTCCCCAAGCCTGGGAGCCATGTGTTTTTAATATTCAACAACTGTGCCAACAGAGGAAGTACTGAAGAAGAGGTACAGAACAACTGTTATTTACATCACAGGAAAATTGTGAAGAAATGGGATATAAGGTCAATGAAGTCTTAAAACACCTCATCAGCATTATCTGTTTCTACTCTCAGTTATTTTGCACCTGGTGGTCCACAACGAAACCTTTCAACATCTATCTTTTACCTAAGAGTTCACTAGCTGTATTACTTACCGGTAGAGGTAACGGTAAGCTAAGTTGATAGAACGTGGAAAATACCACAGTAAAGGTAATTATTTGCAAATACATGCTGTGAGGCTGCTAAGAGCAACCATTGTATACAAATAGTACAATTTAATAGCTTACCATACAAATCATTGCAGTCATTTTAAAACTGTCATTCTACAGAGAAATATTACTTCTATAGGCTGGCTTTCATTCTAAAGCCTTTAAGGGATATATTTGTTAAGAGCTACTTCCACTTCATTTACATTATTAAATTAAGTTTCTCAAACAAATATTGTCAGTAGTATTAGTAAGCAGTCCTTGTTTCATTTGCTGAAGATGGAGCTGTGAATTCTCTGAAGGAAAAAACAGGGTGTTTTAAGATGTGCAAAAATTTGTAGGACACAATCCATTGTATCGACTATATTCTTTGTTGCTGTAAAATGATGTTTTTCCATAGACTTCCAGAGCAGTTTTATACTTTCCACAAACAGAGAGATAAGAATCCAGAAGTCTCTAAGTACCAAAACCCAATATATTTCACAGTTTACAAAACACATTTAAGATGCACTTTATTTAAGATGTTTGGAAAACTAGGTATTTAACTGCAAGATATGTTAAGTAAATGTTCAAAACAGATGAAAGAGAACTGCAAAATGCTGGAATCTGTCAGGTTTGGGGGACTGATAGGCTTTGTGCATCTATGTGTACACGCGTGCCTATGCTTGTGACATCTTTGATTCAACCGCCAGTGTAATTAACAACACTATTGTGGGAGATGGAGGTGGTGCTTGTTTTCTGAATTGCAAACTCCTAGTTGTTGAGCCCAGGATTGTCTCAACGGGGGGTTTCTAAACATCTCATGCTGACCTATTTTATTTGGCACAAATAAGTAAATAATCTGTAAAAAAAGGATTCAGACTTCACACTTTCTTCTTAGATGAGCTCGAAATGTAGAGGATGTTGAGCTTGGACAGGAAGGGTATGTTGCATTGCCGTGCCCAAGGCTTTTTCATACATTTTGTCCTAAATGGCTCAAGGACCATTAGTAGTCAATTGAAGGCTTCTTAGTGTCTAGATTGTGTTTGAAAATGAAACTCAGGCTCCTAAGCTACTTGGAACATTTTGGACAATGTGATTCTTGCAAGGATTTACGTCTGTTCAAAGTATCCCACAGATGGAGTCCCAGCACTGCCACAGGGAGTCACAGGAATTGGTATTTACAGGGGCATTCAGTTGCTGGATCTTGGGTTACATGAAACAGGGTTGAAATCACAGTCCAAGTGACACCTGTGGAAAAACTTTCAACAATTTTTGGATTTCATTGAAGGATGTGGGATGGAATTACAGGTCAAAATACCAAGCTTTCCATACCAGAGACATTCACAGACTGCAGTTAAATTCTTTCTTAGTGTAACACAAATAAATTGATTTACCTCAAAGAAAATGAACATTGACAAGTGCTTGTAACACTGGCAGTGCAGGATTTTTTTTATGAGCTCAGTATATTAGTGTTTTCTACAAAAACTGAGGAAGTAGGAGATTCAGGTTCCCTTTCTTCCTTTCTCAGGCAAATTCAGTCTGTATCTGTCATCAGTCACTAGCTGCTGAACTGGATAACAACTCTTGTTGGCTTCTTTTAAAAAGTGTAGCACAAAACACTGTGAAACTGCAATAAATGGGACCCACTTTTGAAATTAACATTAATTAAGAAGCAAAGGATAACAGAAAGAAAGCCCAGTGTAGACTTTTACGTATTTGAACAAAATTCTCTATTCCAGAAATTTTTCATTATCTTGATTTTTACCCTCCTAGCTAAGAATGGGGAGATTGATGGAAATCTAAAAAACATCCATGGAACAGAACATGCTTTGTATTCTGCAAGTACAGCTTAGATGTGAGAGGGCTGAAGAAATTGCAGCAAATCAAGATCATACAGAATCTAAACATGCAAATAGGTTAAACATATGTGACTACTGATTAATGAGTTAAACTGAAAAGGGAGACCTGAAGGTTATTCCTACTTGTAAACAGTCACCGACATAACTAGGAAATGAAGAATGTTTAATCTTTTCTCTCTCTTCTGTGTAGCAGTACCAACTGATCCACCACTGATGCATCATACTTTGCTCTCTGTCTGCTACATACTCAAAGTTTTTTCCACTATCTTCTTGCTTAAAAGCCTCACAGAAGTTTATACATCAGTCCAAACAGTGTTTAAATGTGCCCAGCTAATCACTGAAGGCATTGTCATAGAACAGAGAAGAGATGCAGACATATCAGATGGTCTGGCAACAGTAGCATAATCCATTCATTCATTAACATAAATTAAAGCTACAATGCTGCAGGCCTAAGAATTGAAAAATATTTGGCAATCTGGAAGTTAAAAGGACCTGCATTTGCAGGGAACTTTCAAAGCATTGTCCTACACAAACCTTGCCTGCCTCAGCCAACGGATGGGGAATTTCATTTACCTGAAAATGGAGGCTTTAAGGAAGATGATTAATGCAGAGTTCAGCCTGGTGTTACGGACTAACAAAACAACTAGATCAAGCCTCTGTTGTGAGACTGAAATACTAATGTTGTTGCACCTTTTCACATCATCTCTTTTGTTTCTTAAAGAAAGCAGTTAGCTTCGAAGTAATTAAGGTGCTTCTCTGATTTTTGAAGCCTGCACATTATACTCAGGCTGTAGTTTTTCCTTCTGTGTTGAGTGTTAGTTGTCACAGGCTTTCAGAAACACTGAGAAGTGGTTCAGAGTGTCAGAAAGGCAAGTTTGTGCTTAAAGAATAGAAATGCCTCTTCTCATAGTGCAACATGGATCCAGTTTTGGGGGTTTTCTCTGTGTCTAAGATGTGCGATATTTGTAGCCCCACAAGAACTATGGCAGCAAATTTTTGTAGCATGTCAAGTGGGTTATACAAAGACATTTCACTCAAGCAAAGAGTGAAATTCTCTCTGCATCCTTGTGGCTTAGGATCTTTCTATTGAATCTGAAATCATAAAATCCTCTTGCAACCATCAACCTATCTGAAACACAAAATTATAATTTAGAATCAAATGAGTGAAGAAACATTTGCATTTTGAAGAGTAAACTGACTGTATGGATTTCATAAGCTTATTACATTTAATACATTTTATTTAGAAGATGCTCAATCAATTAGTTGTGCCAAATTCTACTTTTCATTTTCATGAAGAATCCAAGATTTTGTTGTGCTATTACACATAACATCTAAAGACATCATAACATCTACATTTAGTCTTTTAGGTACAAAGACTGCTCTTTAGATCAGACAAAATGGCTAGCACTTCTCTGTTTGCTGGTGTAGCAATATCTGTTTTCATCTGTTTCTGATTTCAGCTTTTATTTGCAGTTCTTGCCACTCCAATGAACCTGTTACCTTAAACAAAGTTGTATTTGAAATTATACAGAAAAATCTTGTATGTATGTAGTTTATATAAAGAGGAGTAGTGTTAAGCAGAAGAGTTAAGTTATTCACAGACTTTTTAGGAAAGTAGCGATGTTTCTCAATGGACGTGTATAAATACCTTAACCCCAGTCTGTGTGTCTTAATATAATTTAAAGTGTTAACTGAGATTTATAAAACTTCCATTTTTGCCTGCTATATGTACTGTCATGTTGCAATTGCTCTTCAACTTAGGCGAATATTTTAAAGTCTCTTCCTAACTGTATACTGTCTTTTGCCTTCCTGTTGCTCATCTAATTGGTCCTTATGAATATGTGAAAAGTGTTGTTCAGGTTGCACTCAATCAAATATTTATCATGTTATTAATTTAATGCCTTTCAATCTAACATATGCTTCAAGAGTTTTCTTCAGTTCTTTTCACAATCCTAAACTGAAAAAAATATTAAAAAGTAAAGAACATTTCTGGATCAGGAGCTCAGGTTTCTGTGCCTACTAGTTGGGAATCACAACTTCACTCTGTACTTGACCTAGAAGGAGAGCTTGACAGTACGGAAAGCCTGTATTTGCCCTTCCCAGTGGTACATGAGAACTTCCTTCTCCCTTGTTACAGAATGCGCAGCATTTGATTTGACCACAGTAACTGATTTCACAGACTCAGCTTTTATGATCATTGGCATTCTGTTATTATTAAAGAGGAAGCTTAGCTTGACTCCAAAGCAGAGTAGCCCAGAGCCTGACTTTGGATGTGCCTTATAGAGAAGACAGAGTTTTAAAGAAGAAAGCACTGCGAGTCCCAGAAGTGTGCTTGGGCAGCATTTCAGTTTTGGTAGCAGGAAAAAGAACTGCTGGTCATAAAATCAGTTCTTTCTACATGGCTCTCTGTCTAATGGTTCTCTATACGCTTGTCATCTAACTACTGATCTAACCTGACTCTGCACAGGGTATCTTTTGAAAATTGCGTGAGATGCAAAATCGCATGTATTTAGGAAGTGACAAAATGCAGTGTATTTAAGTATCTAGCATAAGACAAAATCTGCAAATCAACACTTAGCCATGGAATTTATTAATGATTATTCCAAGCATGTGTTAAATACAGAAACAAAACTATGAACTACTCAATGCAAAATGAGTCAACAATCTAAAGGAAAATGTGATTATATGAATTATTAATAATAACTTTAGCATAGGTGTCTCCTTTTCCCTGTCTTATTGCCTTAAAAAGACATGCTGTTTCATAGCTCCCAACAGCTTGAGGCTGATCAGCTGCACGTACATAACTTTTAAGCAGTTAAACATTTAAACTACCCTGTTGTTTCTTCTAGATTCTCAGCTGCCTGGGATTCCCATTTTCAGATATTAGCCCATAATTTTGATCTTGAATCTCTCTAATAGTGATGCAGTCCCCAGACCTTTTTCCCCAAAGGTGTGGAATGCATTTTTTCCCTAGGCTTATGATTTTGCTGGAGCAAGGCATCACTATTTCAACAGGAAGGCAATAAACCATTTCTGAACACTAGAAAAGGCTGTCTTCCCTGTAATAGATTCCTATTTATTTTTAACAGAATCAATAGTTGTTTGCAAGTAATTGCACACTGTAGTCTGTAAGTAAGGTAAGATTGAGAGTATGCAGCTGTCTCACGATTCAGGTACAGTAATCTGCTGAAGTCTGTGGCTACTTTCTGTGAAATCCACTGTGCCAACTCTTTCAGCAGGTTCATAAGAATGACCCTGTTGCAGATGGCTCCATGTATCCCTGATGAAATCCATCAATACAATAAACTTCCTTTGCCTAACCTCTGCATTGATTGAAGTAGTACATTTGCTAGTACAACTCAGTGAAGCTAATCATCACACAAGTGCAGCTCAATGTTTCCTATTCAACAGACTTAAAAATACCTGAATATCATCATAACTGGTCTGCAGTTGAGTATATTTCTATCTTCCTCTTAGAAGAAGATCAAGTATCCCCTTTTACTTGAGTTACTCAGGTAACTCTCACTCATCATACACAAGTAAATCATGAAAGAGTTATACTAGCCAGTCGTTTTCTGTTATGAAGGGGATGCTCGAATGAAGTGTCTTTGAATCTCAGCCTAACTCTTCATTTCCAGATGCTCCACAATACATAGTTGCTATGGCATGAGTGTTAGTGAATTATATGCAAAATATTACTTTTTAATTTTTTTTTTTCCCCTAGAATGACATTACTGCCAAAGCTGGAGCATTAGCTCTGACTGGAATTTAACTTCTATCAGCATTAGGATCTAAAAGACAGAAAGGCACAGTACTGTCAGCTTACAAGGCTTTTGCTTTCAGGAAAGCAGTCACATTATTCATTCTTATTCTAATAAGATGTTCCCTTGAGAAGGGTTGGGGTATATGTAACCCTAATTAAAATGCTGTTACTGAAAGGAACTGCCGAAAGATGTACAGCTTTCATTTATGGCAGAATTTTTATTTGTTTTGATTTATAATAAGAGGGAAAACCTACCTATTGTGTTGTCTTACAGTTTTATTATTTCAGGTGCAATAGATGTAAACATGCAATGGAATCACTGAAAGGATGTTCGTAACATAGAAGTCATGCAAACTAAATGACTTCCAAAACTAGTTTTTACCTTGCATGGAGGTAATCAAAAGGGGTTTATGGGCACCCCTAGAGTGTATGTTCTGTGTTGCATGAAATGATGTAATGTCTAGGAGAATCTGTCAAGAAGGCAAATGTTAAAAGCAATGCTGTGCTGAGAAAATGAGCATAGAACAAACTTCAGGATTAACCAAGATTCAAAACTTCTGTGAACTATGGAGCAAGATATCACCATAGTCCTTCTAGTCTCTATGTTCTGGTGGTGAAAAAGGAGTCAAGAACATTGCAAACATCCCAAGTTCATTTTTATTAGATTTTACTGTTTAACCAGAAGAAAACTCTTCCAGCATCAGATCAAATCCTAGTCAAAATTATTCCACTTTGAAAGAAGCTTTACAAAGTCCTTTATTCAATGACATTGGCCTTTTAAAATACTTTCCAAATGAAAGGTACAAAACTTAGGATTTTTGGATAGTCAAATTCATATTTATGAAGTGGATATTTTACACACTTATCTAGCTAGTCTAGAACATAAACACGTGTGCACAGGAACAGGGAATATGCTTAACACACTAATTCAGAGTGTGGTGTAGGTACTGACTTGTGGGTGAGTACAGATATTTTGCTATCAATGCCAGTTGCTACACATTTCTAGAGAAAGAAGAGTTTTTTTAAATGAGGCACAGCAAATGTGCTTCAAGTTATATGACATCACATGAGGTCAATCAGCTAAAACTGCAAGTACTAAATTCAAGATATTTCATGGTGTCCCAAATTTTAAGAAATGGCTTATCAGAAGAGAAGAAACATTTAAAAGTTATTCTTGAAGGCTTAAGACAAGTATAGAATGATTAAGTTAAATTTTAAAATGATCTTATATCATAATAATAATTTTTTAATGAAAGTGTGATGACAAGGTATTGCAGAAGGAACCCTTTTCCAGTAAAACCCTTGTATTTCCTTATCGCTAGAATCTGCTTCCTTCCTTGCTCTGACAGAGGCCAAGTGTTGATTTCTAGGGGGTGTTAAAAAGTCTTTTTTTCTTCTTTTACAAGGAGAAATAAGATCATAGCTCAAATTGCAGGAAATCTGTGGTTTCCTTTTCTTTTTGGAAATTTTTATTTTTCTTGGTTTTGTTAAGTGATTTTAATTATAGTTTATTATACATCAAGTGAGGTGTTTCTGTTTTCATACAAATTCATGTACTGCAACTTATGAATGAAAAAAACAACAATTTATCAGCAAAAAAATTCTAGGACACAGTCATAATTCCTTTTATATGCTGCTGAGGACATTTCAAATTAAAAAAATCCCCAACAACAAAACACAAAGGCTCTTTATAAGCAGAAAAAAAATTTGTGTGGTACTGTGCCAGCAACATATCTGAAGCATCGTTCTTGGTCAAGAACTTTTCAATTCTGGACGTAATAAACCACTCTATCTCTTCTGGATAATGATTTTCCCACATAAAAATCTTCTTTCATATTTCAAACACGTGCAACCAAGCACCAGTTTAATACCTTGGTATCTATCATCACATCATCATAGTTATTTGCTCTAGTGTCAGCTGTTTCACGAGGAGTTCAAACCCACAGCCTTTCACTTGCTACCTCTGCTGATACGTGTAATGAGGCTAGTCCCATGCTATTGAAAGACAACAAAAGTGCACAGGAGTTCCAGAAATGAAAAAAATGACACTAATGAAGCTACTAACAAAAGCTATACCAAATTTCTCAGTCAAGAAAAATTTACATGCTTTCCCTTGGAATAAACTTGAGAACGTAGTGGGTGGGAATAAGATGGGAAAACTGTAGTAGTTGCAGTGTTTTGCTACTCCACTTGCTAAACTGGCAACAGAACTTAATTAGAATTCTGCATAACAGTACATCTATTTAACGCCCATATTACAAAGAAAGTGTTACTGCAGTATGCTTTTCTGACATCCAACAAATACCATAGTTGCATTGGAAAGATGAACATGAATATTCACATAATGAACAATAACAAAAATTTAACGGTAATGTAACTAACTAGAAAAGTCAGCCAAAGAGCAGGGGAAGAAAAAAGTTTTAATTCAACACTTTCAGAACTTCAGGAGTTTTTTAAAATAAAAATGGTTTTAATCAGTTACTCTGAACAGTATAGTAAATTTTCATAATCTCATGAAATTTTGAATTTTAAAGGTGACTCTCCATTATTATGTAAAAATTCATAAATTAAACAAAGGTAAGCTTTCCAGTTGATTTCACTGAAAGTCCATTACTATTTGGTAGCCTTTCAAGTACTTAGGTGCCTGAGATATGCTCAACTTGCAGAACATAAGTTGTTCAATAAATAAGCCATATTCCTTTGTAAGCCTTAGATTTGAATGACCGTGGTGTATTTATACACCTGGAAGTACAAAAAAGGAAATGTTTTGTGCAAACATTCCAATGATTCCAGTTCCAATGGTTAAGTTTAAACTATAAGTATTTGAGTACATATTTGTACTAGGTTTTGAAGAAAACAGTATCTTTTCCAATGTTTATAAACTGGGAAATATATTCCAGACTAGCCATATTTCAAAGCCATATATTATTTAAAATATACTAATTTTGGCTGTATAACTCTTTTGGTATTTGCAATATAACGGCTTTTCCCCATTCCACTTTAATATATGTTAATGAAATAACAAGGATAAGAATAAAATCATTTTAGAAAAGAGCATTCATATGCTGATTTAAAGCTATTCTTTGCAGTAAAAATACCACAATCTCAAAGAACTAGAGCCTGTCAAAAGCAAAACTATACGTCAAAGACACTCCCATAAAAAGCTGTATGCAGTGTCAGAGCTTTTTGCTTATAAAATACATTTTCAGGCATGTTAAACAGCTATGGTGTGGACAAGTAACAGAGGCATGAGCATCATATTTCTTTCTTATTTAAATTTTCAAGCATATGGCTTGTCTGAATTTAAGAGAAAAAAAAGTGTGACCAGAATATTATGAGTTAATTAGATTTAGCTTGTGTAATAGCTTAAACATTAGTGCACTCAGTATTGCTCTTTCACTCACTGAATTTCAACACAGAAAACAGAAGTAAATCTGGATCTGTTTATTCCATTTGGCCTAGATGAGAACTTCCATCAAGCACAGCCAGATGGGCTTGTGCCATCCCATGACAGAGCCCTAAGCCTATCCCACAGAGTGCAACGGCCCAATGAAAGACTGGTGAGTTCATTAACAATACTGGAGACCAAAGGCATACACCAGGGTAGGAAAGTATCCCTGAGAAGGCAGAGGTGTTTGTGTTATAGCTCAGGTCACAACGTGCACTCGATTTCTAACACAACCTCGATCCCAGCCTCCAATCTCTAATTCTTCTCACCGTACTAAAACTACATTTCTGAAGATCAGGATCCAAAAGCTGTTATATAGGTGCATGTGAAACATATAATGAGCCAGATAAAAGTGGACAGAAGAAAGAACTCCCTAATCACCTGGGTTGAATGGACAAAGGAAGACTTATTTGCCTGCCATCTGTTAATGTAAATGGTGCAGCTAATTTAACAGTATTAGAACTGAATCATCATGCTATTACTCCAGTTTTACATCACTGTGAAACTGAAAGCGAATCATTAATATCAATGAAATTATACTGATGTCAGCCATGGAGTAATCTGCAGAGGGGATCGGGCTCATTAATTTTAATAATTTATGATACAGTCTAGGCTACACATTTTACTGAATCTACTTTTATCTAATGTGACCCGCTGGTCCTTGCATGTATTACAAATCATCCAGTATATTTGATATGTCTATTATAAGCAGTTTCTGAGTAAGCACGACTTTTTTAGCAGAGTATACTAACTTCTGAATTTATCTGGAAAGGCTGCTGACCCGATCCTTGAAATGTTAACCACAGTTGTAGCTTCTATGCAATGAAGACATCAACATGAAAAGATAAACTTTTCAGGCTGCAATGATAATTTGAAATCTAAATGTAGAGCGCTATAGGATGCATCAAAATCAGTAAGTATAGGTTAAATGCAATAGATGGAACACCCAAAAAATCACTGATTTAATCCTTCATTTACCAAAATATTCAAAACAAATTTTTATGTGATATTTTTATCTTTCAATCTTTGCAAGATATAAGTGAATGAAATCTGTTTTGAATCATAATGCTTCAGTGTTATTAATGTAATCTTATAAATAACATGAAATAAATTATATAAAACAAATGATAATAAATTGAAAGCTTAAGAAGTTTTTAAACTTAACTATGGCTTAATAAGAAGAAAATTTGCAGTAAGATGCTATAGTCATACCTTTCAAAATGAGGATTTTACAGAAACTACTCAATTGTTTTCTTAATGGTTGATGATAATTGGTTGATGATAATGATGCCTTTCTTACCTGATGGTTTTAAAATGGCTGGTAAGATCCTCATGTTATAGATTTTGACATTTCTTCATTGACCCAGTAAAAATACAATAATTCCTACTAGTACAAGATCTGCTAGCTAATTTTATGAATATTTTCAGTTTGATTTCTAACCTCACTTGTCAATAGCTTCTACAAAGGATTATTAGTTCCTGTAAAAAGGAATGGAAAACCTGCTTAATTTGAGCTGATGATTATTGTTGAAACGAAATTCTGTCTCCATATCAGTTCAAATTCACAGAAAAAGACACTGCAACTAATTAAACTGCATGTCACTTTTCAGGAAATTTGACCGCTTTGAATATTTTTTGGTATGTTCCATTTTCCTTTTTGCATGAATTCTTCTGTACAGAAGGAAAAACTGTGAAAAGATCTAAAAAAGGCAGATGTGTTAAGGGGGGGACAGATATCCTAGCTGTGCAACAGAAAGAAAGGAAGACAGAAAAGGAAGAGTTTTGGCAACAAAATAGCACTTGCAGAAAGAACTAATAACTTTAAAAGAAAGGAAAAGCCAAAATGTAACCTATGCTCCTTGTTAGTACATACATAAAATAAATAAATAAATATATTCCTAGGGAATTTGTCCCTCTGGAATGAATCCTGTAATTTGTCAAACTTTTATTAGTTCCAGCAGAATTGAAGTTCAAAGAATCACATGTGAGGAGGATCCATGGTGTCCATCAAGGATAAACCCAAGAAACTTTCCTGCTTCTTTCCATTTCTTTTTCATCCTGTGCTGAGGCCCTGTAGCTGTGTGGACTCTGAGCTTCCTAGTATGTTCCATTAAAACAGAGAGGAGTGCATGGTCTTCCTTTACCTGAAACACACTGCAAAGTTGCAGATGTATATGTGGGGAAAAAGGTGATCTCCTTCCCCAAAGGTGCTGCTGCGCTTTGTGGACTTCATGCGCTTCCCTGCATCAGTCAGAAGTTGACCTGCAGCAGGTCATTTGACTGTGCATGCTGTTCAAAATTGGCCTTTATGAATTCAGATGAGTTGAATGTCTGTTCACCTGATTCCTGATTCTTTACTTCTGGCTTTGCAATGACTGAGTAGCAACATTTACTTCAGACCTGTAAATTACAGATCAGAGCTCTATGTTGTACACAAGAATCTTTGAGGTAGCAATAAATGAACTGCAAAATGGCCCAAATAAATATCTGAAAATGTGGAAACTTTCCCCAAAGGTATATGTCTGAAAGAAGTTTGAAATTTCATGAAATATTTGCCTTACTAATTTTCTGCCTTTGTAAGTAGAGCTAGCCAAATTGTTTGTGATATTCTATTGCTGTGTTTATTAATACAGATCAATAATTTTTTAACGCTCTGCATTCTTCTCAGACATGAAAGTTTCCCTTTTGTTTTTCCTCTTCTTTTTCCAGTTTAAAAAGTACATTTAAAAGGAGAGTCTGAAAATGTAAGAGAAAATAAAATATTTCAATTATTGTGGCAGAAAAAAAGGAAAATTAAATCCAACTCTTTAGACATCATCTTTACTCCCTGTTTTCTGTTTTCAAGCTCTGTTTATCACTTTTGTTATTCCTCTAATATCCTTCAAATCAGTTGCTTTTGTTTTTTTTAGTGAGCGATCTCATTTAGGCATCTGTCCTTTTGATTACAAAGTCAAGAGGTTAAGGATATTTTTGTGCCTATATGATACATTTTCCAAGTTAAATAAACAGATAAAAAGTAGACAAACCTGAAAAAGGCATGGGTTGTAGTTCAGGCAAAATTTTATTTAATATAAATTAGTTAATCCTTCCATAAATCTAGACAGAATGCAGTTATTCTTATTCACTGCAAAATTATTTACATAATAAGCATAAGTTTGAAAAGCCATTAAAGCTTAAAGTTATTTCTTAGCACCTCCATGGTTCTAAATTATCTTTTAAAAGAATTTTTCTTTTCTTTTTTTTATTAAGGAAAATTACGCAACCAATACCAGGAATTTATCCTATTAGGTCTTGTGTCTGATAAATATTTAGACATTATGGCCGTCATAGTGTCTCGGGATACCACCTTAGTCAGAGCAGTCTCTGATTCACTTTCCATCTTGCTTGGTAGAGTTAACATCAGCGCACGAGAGGGTAGAAGCTGAGGTATCAGAGCGCTATGAATATAGTTAATCAGGAGACTATCTGAAGAGTAACTGAAGACTGACTTTAATCTGTAGTAAACTTTACAGAAAATCTAGTTTCATCTTCCTTCCAGATAAAGTACAGATCATATATATACTGCTTAAGTTAAAACTGTATCTCTAATTCAGTGTTAACAGGTTGGGGTACCTAACACTGCATATGAGAACCAAATCAATACCCAAATGCTCATTCAAGGCCTTGGAAGCATCAAACAACTACCCTTCACACTGTATTGAAGACACTCATGACCTGTGCATCCCTGTATCCTAAGCATGGATATCAAGGCACAAGCTTCTGCATCTGAGCTTGAAAAGGCGGTTAGTTTGTTGTGCAATGAGTAAGTGGTAAATAGAGAAAGTGAACTCAAGAGAAAAGAGTCCTGATAGAGTACCTGCGGCGAATGGGGATTTTACTGCCATCCGCCCTCTTCCTGCTCTGGAGGAGGCTCCTGTCCTTGCAGCTGAACCATCAGAACAGATGGATGTGTGCCTGTGCTTCTGCCTTTCCAGTGCACAGCTGGGTGCCCTAGTGCACATCCATCCTCATCAGTCGTTGAAGCTAATACAAAATAAGCTCAAACATGCTTAATTATCAGCAGATGGCAGTTAACTTTTTATGCCTTAAAGCTACTGGTACGGGTGAATATTTCCCCTGAATGTGAGCAGTCTATATTTCTGGAGTGGATCTTTCTGGAAATCTCTTTCTTAGATCATATACAAAGCATTTAACTGAATATCAAGTTAGTATTCATGTGGTTATCACTCCATGGCTTTGGTATACTCAGATACACCCTGCTACTTCAACAAACGTTTAATGTAATAGGTTTACTTCCAAGATTTTTCCTTATTGTTTGGATGCCACTTCAGTAGTCTTCTCAGAATAACAGGGTAGTTACTGTCACAGTCTTGTTTATGCTGTGGAATTATTATAAATACTGCTCTATACCCTTTCTGTGCTTTGGCTGATGCCTACATCTATAGGGACAGAATGACATTTAGCAATATATCTTGCACCCTGGCACATTTAATTAGTGTGTCAAACTTGTGCTTGTACTTCTATTTCTAATTCTAAAGCAAAAGCACTTTGCTCATAGTTTGGTGTCAGAATGCATGAAACCTCCTTGGCATAATGTGAATTAGAACCAGCAGCAAAATGAATGAGTGATTAGCATTGGGCATGGATCCAGTGTTTGACATTCCACTCATTAGAAAGTCTACTCTAATTAACGTAATTGGAATCTACTGGGTGTGCCATTGATGGATTTTCTTGTCACCACAATTTTGTTTTATGTTCCATCAAACTCATTGGTGAAAACAGTATGTATGCTGAGATTACCTTGTAAAGACCCAGTTCTTCAGAGGGATCTGCAAATTACAGCCTCTTGCTCCCACATGGGGGCTTAATGAAGTCAATGGAAGGCAGGGTGCATGCTGGTGAACCCCTTTGCATGATAATTATTTTCTCACAGTACATATGAGTTATAGATAACAGACATAACTTTGCATTTTTCTAGCACCTGGGGATTTCAAATGATCTTCTAAACACTGAAGAATCAATTTAGCCACTTTTCCTAATGCTAATAGCACCTTTTCCTACAAGGGGTCACTGGAAGTATTCAATAAACTCATAGGGGCTATTCAATACATCGTCAGAATCCAGCTGTAGTTAAGTGAGCCTTGTAAAAACTCTGTTATAAATAAAATTATACGTATTTTCCGACTGGCATACAGGGGATCTGCTATTTCCATAACGATACAGTAAATGATTAATAAAACCAGAATAAGACCAATGACTGTTGAATGAAAACCTGCTCTGCAAGTTGCCACTTCACTCTTTAGAACGACTAACTTACTTGAAGGATTTTATCCTTTTATCTATAATCCTGACACACTCATCTGAGTTGCAGCCAGACATTTCACAAAGAACTTTTGCTTTTCAACTTGAAGGTGTACACCTGTGCTGACTTTCCATCTTGATGTGCATATACATATTTCACTAGATCAGTACTCTCATAATAGCAGGCAAATAATGTGATCTTGGTCTGGAAAATAGCATTGATATTAAATGTAAGTGGGAGGTTTGATTTCCGTTACACTTTTCTGGTCTAAGGCATAGAATTCTATAAACAAAATGAAAGACATACTTTAAGCTTTGAAAGCATGAAATGGTTAAATGGATACCAGTGGAAGGAAAATTTACATGATGGGGAAGATATATATAGACAAAGCTAAGTCCCTTTGATTAATATAAAATCTGTGGTCATACTTGGAATGAAACATGTATCCCCAGAGAAGTTTGAAGAATACATGCAGCAAGAAAAATACCATTCTTACCTCAGGAATAATGAATTTCAATAGATGCCATGACAATAAGTATATTTTAGGAAATGGTATTGTTTATAGTAGTCTGTTGAATGATTAAAAGAATTTAACATTTCATTTACATTGTCTTTTTTTTCTTACAGCTTTCTGAAAACAGATCTATAGAACTTGTCTTTTTACAGAAATCTCATGAGAACAGAAATACTCTTGTCATCAGTTGTCGTGTTTATTAATATGGGACTGTGGAAAATTTCCACTTACCTAAGCTGAGTTCTGTGAAGAGAATTTACTTTTATTTAAAATCTAGTGAAGACTTACAGATGTTGTGATGAGCGAGAGAAGTTAAGAGTGGTATCCAAATATGCTACTAGAAAGTGAGGTAGGAGTTTCTGCTGACCTTTGTGATTTATAAGCCTCTGTTTGAAATTGTCTGAATTAGAAATAAGAATTGCAACAACCACTGCAAAATTAAAATGATCTCTCTCTTAATCTTGGTCCAAACCTATATAAAAGAAAATCATGCAAGTATTTATATAGTGCCTGCCTCTAGAATCCCTAAAGGATTTCAGTTTAAATGAATGTAAAATTCTCTTCTCAATAAAAAACTTACTAATCCTTTGTTCACACTGAAGTATGTGCCCATCTAAGGCAACTTGTGGTAGCAAGAGCACCTCATAGCAAACTGCCATGTTGGAGAATCCCAAATTTGATTAGAATTATAAACTAGTTCGGCTGGAAGGTTAAGGTTTTGGTGGACTGCAGTGAGAAACTCAAAACTAAGTAGCAGTAAAGAAGCCAAAGCATTTTCCAATATAGTTTTTTAATATAGCATTTTCAATAGTCTTTGCATTCAGTTTTATATAAATAATTTATATTCAACACACAGTGAATAGGCAAGAATGCTCAAATTGATGAGGAAAAGAGTTATACTCATAACAAACATAGTTTCAATAACTTCAGTTGGTGATCAGTTGTCTCGGTAAAAAGGTGGCATCTTCTTAATAGCTTTCATTCATCGAACAAAATCCAGCCTTCTAAGATTCAGGAAAAGTGAAGATGGCTGAACTTAAGCTTTCATCAACATCTTGCATCTTCCAGTGGTGATTCCCAAACTTCTCAGTTCACTTGCTATCTATGACATAATACATTATTTCAGGCAATTGAGAAACTAGACAAAAAAAGGATGTAACCCATACATTGGCCTGGAAATGCAAATCCATTAAATTGTATTAAATATAAAACCACTGTGTTCTCAAAAGTCATTTTCCAAGTCTATGCTAGAAGAATAAATCGAAAAAAAATCACTAAGAAGCAGCACAAGTTGATCTTAAAAAAAAGAAAAGGAGCCAATTAAGATAATTACCCTAGAAAAGTACTTTTATTTTACAAGTGTCTATCCGCATG
>Ga0181612_138342_pt1 | contig 17254 bp, 17 predicted proteins | sample HoacroProtozoa21_FD_119630 | JGI IMG/M metagenome (GOLD analysis project Ga0181612, IMG submission 119630) | Hoatzin crop microbial communities from Cojedes, Venezuel. Combined Assembly of Gp0051906, Gp0051904, Gp0051908
GTGTTCGGTTTATTTGCGTTCGGTTTCGCCTTGTAAATTAGTGTGGCGAAAATAAAATTTCTTCTTCTTTCATCATTCTTCTTCTTTTTATTTCTTGTTTCTTATTTTCTGTTTCTTATTTCTTCTATCAACCACTAGTTATTTTTAGGTTGAATTTAGGTTGTTTTTCTGTCGTTTTGCAGCATTGCGGTTGCCTTTCGGCGCACCCCCTTTGAGTCCGTTTTTATACCGCCGCCAACTGTCTTTAATCTTGGGGGCGATATTTACCCACGCCATCCAAAATAGCGGGCTGTGGGTTCTCTTTATTTCCTCGCTGCTGGGCTCATAATTGCGTAAAGCAAAACGGCAAATTAAGTGAAACATTTCCAGCTGTTCGGCTTCGTTCAGTAACTCAATGTTATCATAAAACGAGGTTAAAAACGTGAAATATTCACGAGTCACGCCCGCCGCGATATTATCTACATAATCGCTCATAGCACTTCATCATAAACGCCGCTATATAGGTCAATGAGGGCGGGGAATCCAGACCACGCAATTTGCGCAATCTCTGTTAGTTCTTCTTCGTTTGGCGTGATTCCTAACATTGCAAACTCTGCAACGGCTTGCAAATATTGCTCTTTGTCCTTTCCTGTTAGGTTGTCTGCAACGCTTCTAAACGAGTCTAAAAACTTGAAATAATTGCTTACATCTTTGAACTTGAAATTTGCCATAATAATAGGGGTTTAAATGTTAGTAAAATATTTTGAATCAATGTAATAAACTTTGTAACGGCTGCCATTCTGTGATACCTGCCATTTATCCCAAATTGGGTAGCCTTTGGCGCGTAAACAACGAATTACCGCTCTTGGGTCTGCTAGCCACAAAGTAGCCGCCATTTCTGCAACGCTGCGGGGCTGTCCTTTGGATAGGAAATAAAGGACTTTTTTCTGCTGTCGTGGTAGGGCTGGGGCTGCTTTCATCAACGCCTCAATACTAGGAACTGAATTAATCATTTTTGCCCTCCTTTCTCAAACTGGGCAAATAGTTTCATAGCTTTGTCAGCGTCTGTAATCAACTTGCGCCCTCGCTGCATTACTGCGGGTTGTAGAAACGTGTCCTTATATCGCTGGGCGGTCACTTTGCTAACGCCTAACAAGTCCGCGATACCTGCGATTCCGTAAACATAGTTTTTGCCCGTTGCCTTTGGTTGGTTGGGCTTGGGTGGCGAAGCCTGTAAAACATTGCGCAATACTTGTGCAAACTCGCCCGCTGTCAATGATACCAACGGGGTTGAATTGTCGATTTGTCGTGCTTGCATAATCGTGTAAATTAAAATTAATAAATAGGGTTAAAAACGTGCTGCAAATTTAGTGTAACAAATTCCGATTTTGCAAGTTTAAGTAATTGATTTTTAGTAATATATAATCATTCCAAAATGTATGTTTTTTGTCGTTTATTTCGCATTATTTATCATTAGTTTCTCACAAGTTATCAAAACGCGAAAAATCTTGCATATTTTTTGGCGCAAATTGCCCCTAAATTTCACGTTTTTAGCTGTCGTGTGGGGTTCAATCGTTTGGCGGTGTGGTGATTGCGTGATAAAAAATTGTGACTTGTGGCGCAAATTGCCCCCCTGCTGCTGGGGTGTGCTGCTGCCCCCTGCTGCTTCATCATATTGGGGGGCGTGAATACTGCAAAAAAGCGAAATTTCAGCGATACAAAATAACAAGTTTAAAAGCGTTTATTTCAGTGTGTTAAGTGGCAAAAATAGGGCGTTTTTAACTGGTCTAAAATTGGTGCTTCCTCCGCTATTGCTGGGGGGTGCTGCTGTGTCAAGCTGGGCAAAAAAATAGGGGTTATTCGCCCCTATCTTTCGCCAGTGTGAAGCCCCAATCATAGGGCGTTAAACTTATCCATTTGCGCCGCTTTCGCTGCGTCTGTAACATCTATATACGGCTTCATAGCTTTATAGTCGCTGTGTCCTGTCCATTTCATCACCACTTGGGGCGGTATTCCTAACATCAACGCATTACAAATAAAAGTCCTGCGGGCGGTGTGTGTGCCACAAAACGCAAACTTAGGGCGGGTGTCTGTGATTCTTTCGTTACCCCTGTAATACGTTTGAGTTATAGGCTGGTTTATTCCTGCTAGCTCAAACAATAGCTTCAAATATTCATTCATTCGCTGGTTGGATAGCTGGGGCAAAACCTTTGCGCTGGTCGTGTCGGTGGGTGCTGCGTTCCTGTCAAGAATAGATTTCGCCCATTTGTTTAGCTCTATTTTTAGGGTGTCGCCCGTCTTAATAGTCGTGATTGTAATATAGTCGCCCATCACGTCACTACGTTTGAGGTTTGCAGCGTCTGAATAACGCAAGCCAGTGAACGCACAAAAACAAAAGATTTCACGCGCTTTCGCCATTCCTGCGGAATCGGTAACACGCTTGGTGTATTCATCACCGCTTGCGGTCTGCAACGTTACAAGTGTGCCATTGCTAGGAATCGCCAAATTATAAACGTTCATCAATTCTTGCCAGTCAAGAAAAACAACTACTTTGGTAGCCTGTTTTAACTTGGGTGCAAAGGTTTCAAAAGCTAAATTTTTGTTATATCCTTTGGCGGTTGCCCATCTTAAAAACCAACGTAAAAACGAAACGTTTTTTAAAATCGTGCTGTTTCTCATTCCTGCGGTATCACGCAAATAATCTACAAAACCAATTAGCCCGCTTTCAGTGAGTGAAGCAAAGGTTAAACGGCTGTTATAGGCAAATAAATGATTCCTAAGCACGCTAAATCGCTGGTGTGTGCCTTTTGTCCACGCATTTTGTTTGCCGCGTTCCTGCGTGAACTGGTTAAAGTAGTCCCAAAACGTGACCTTTGCGGGGGTGCTGCCTGCTGCTCTGCTTTGCCGTGTCGTCACTGCTTTTGCTAGCTCGGTTTTTAGGTCTGCTTTTGTCAGTGGTTGCCCGCTGGTGATAATAGAATTTTCTAGCTCTGCAAAATGTTGGGTGATTCTTGCAAGTGCTGTATTGATTTCGTGGCTAGCGGTCGCGCCCCTGCGTGCCATCTGCTTTGTGCTGTCCCACTTATCGGGGGCAATCTTTAAGCCTGTCGAGGTGACAAGTCGCGCCCCTGCGATTGTAATACTAATTCTTATCGGGTTGCGCCCTGCTTTGTCGGGGCGATTGTCGAGGTAGTAATTTGTTGCCATTGCTGTAACGTTTTGACTGAAATTTTTACGCACAAATTTACGCACACTTTTTGAATTATTCAAATTATCCCTATTTTATTCAGTTTTATTTAAAATCCCTATTTTCAAAAAGTTATGTAATTGGGTTAAATTCCAAAAAACTCTAATTTTACGCGGGTTCTAGTCCCCACGGGTTCACTCAGAAAGAGACACGCCACTGCTACTTGATTTTATTAGGTAGCGGTGGCGTGCTTTTTGTCTGTGTTTTGCTACGCTCATCATCATTGCTTGCTGCCATTGGTGGCTGCTGCAGATTTGCTGGTAGCGCTGCTACGATATTGTGCTGGAGAGAGCCCCACGTGTTGCTTGAAGTATCTACCAAAAAACGATTGATTGGGAAAATTGAGGCGTGCTGCAATCTGCTTGACCGAGAGCGTGGTGTTGTCGAGCATGCGTTTGGCTTCACCTATCACGCGGTCTCTTACCCACGCCGAAGCATTCACTCCAGTGCGCTGTTTCACTAGCGTGGACAGATAATGTGCCGACAGGTGCATCTGGTTGGCATAGAAAGAGATTTCACGATGCTCGGCAAAATGCTGAAAGACCAATGCGATATAGCGTTGCACCACTTGGTCGAGGCGGGCAACTCGTGAGGGGGCGGTGGCGTCGCACATGTTGGAAACAAAGATGTGTATCAACTCATAGGCAATGGTGCTTGCCATAGAAATAATGAGTTTGCGCAACAGTCGGTGTTGGTAGGTAGAGAGGCCGCTACGGTCATCGGTGGCGATGCGGTCGTAGAGTGAAAGCATCAGCGGCACAATCATCTGATATTGCTGCTGTGTGAGTGTGAGGAATGGATGTTGTGACAATGCTATCTGTGTGGGTATATCTAGGATGCCATCTACTGTCTCTATATAGAAATCATAGCCTGCTACCACTGCTAGACAAGAGAAATCGGGAGATATGTGTTGCATAACTGCCGTCTCGGTGGGCAATATAAACATTGTGTCACATTGGTTGAGCGTGTAGTGAACATCCTGCTTGGTGAGTTCTAGCGTGCCCGCTGTGCATAATGCAAATGCCAATATGCCATCAAAGGGAGAGACTTTGCTACCAGCAACTAAAAATTGCCCAGCATTCTCGGCTGATACCATATAGCACTGAAAAGGTAGTTTCAAATAATTGGTCATAAAACTTGCGATTGGAGATAACAAAAATAGGTCAAAATAGACAAATTGTGATAATAAATGAGCCTTATTTTGCTAAAATCGACCAAATAGGACAATCAAAAGCAGAAATCGAAATTGCTCAATCTGATTGCTCCACCTAATTTTGCATCCTCAATCAATCAACAACTAAAACGTAAAAAAGAGAGATGAAAAGAGAATCAATGAAAACCTTGCTACTCGTGAGCACAATTATCTGGCTGCTGACATCGTGCCAGTCGAAACAAGAGAGCCACACGATGCCCCCTGTAGCAGTGAAGACCATTGAAGTGCAATTGGGGCAAGAACAAGTATCGCACACCTATGTGGGCACCGTGCAAGAGAGTTACGGCTCATCACTGAGCTTTGCTACGATGGGAACCATCAAAACTGTGAATGTGCAAGTAGGCGGGCAAGTATCTAAGGGGCAGGTGCTAGCTACTCTCGATGCCACACAGATGCAGAACGCCTACAACATGGCGCAATCTACCCTGCGCCAAGCTGAAGATGCCTATAAACGCATGAATGAACTATATCAAAAGGGTAGTTTACCAGAAATCAAATATGTGGAAGCACAGACAGCCCTCGCTGAAGCCCGTAGCGCCGAACAAATGGCTAAGAAGAATATGGGAGACTGCGTGTTACGCGCTCCCTTTGCTGGCTATATCTCGGAGCGAAATGTGGATGTGGGCAACAATGTGATGCCTGGTGTGATGTGCTTTAAATTGGTAAAAATAGCTCAAGTTGAAATTAATGTACCTGTGCCTGAAAAAGAAATCAGCAATATCAAGGTGGGACAGACCATGATGTTTACTGTTTCGGCTCTAGGTGACCGCCAATTTCGAGGCAAAGTCAGCAAAAAGGGTGTCCAAGCCAACGCATTGAGCCACACCTATGATGTGACTCTAGCACTTGCCAATCCTGGTCAGTTGTTGCTACCAGGCATGGTGTGTAGCGTGCAAGCAATGGGAGCACAGAACAGCCGTGGCATCGTTGTTCCACAAGAAGCGGTGCTGACCGATGGCAATGCTCGTTTTGTGTGGCTTGCCGTTGGAGGCAAAGCCGTTAGACGGCCCGTCAGCACAAGTGGAGTCACCGCTGGTGGGGTGTTGGTTGCTAGTGGTTTGGGGCAAGGTGAGCATCTGATAGTGAGTGGACAAGATAAGGTGAGTGAAGGCACCATTATTAAAGAAGAATAGAGAAAGGCCATGTCGAAGAGTAAACGTAACATCATAGAGGCAACGATGCACTACAAGAGCATCATGTTCTTATTGCTAGTCGTGCTTATCGCCTTTGGCATCTATTCGCTAGTGGTAATGCCCAAGAATGAGTTTCCCTCGTTCACAGTGCGACAGGGCGTGGTGGCTGGTGTATATCCAGGAGCCAACGTAGAAGAAGTGGAATCACAGTTGACCAAGCCACTAGAAACTTTTTTGTGGAGTTTCAAGGAAATCAAAAAAGAAAAAACCTATTCGCGCACCCGCGATGGTATCTGCTATATTTTTGTTGAGCTCAATGATAATGTTACCGACAAAGATGAGTTTTGGAGTAAGTTTAAGCTTCGGTTGCAACAATTCAAATCATCGTTGCCATCGGGCGTGTTGGCATTGATAACCAATGATGACTTTGGCGACTCATCGGCAATGCTTATCACACTAGAGAGCGACCAAAAGACCTACCGCGAATTACACGAATATATGACCACACTGCAAGAGCAGTTGCGCACTATACCCCAATTAGGTAATCTGCGAGTGACTGGCGAACAACAAGAGCAAATTGGTGTGTATATCGACCGTGACCGTCTCTCGGACTATGGCATCAATAGCGCAACATTGCTCTCATCGCTAAGTGGCCAAGGGATGACCGTGGTGAGTGGTAGTGTGGATGATCGCAACACGGTGAGACCCCTACACCTGCAATCGACACTAAGCAGTGAGTGGGAAGTGAGCCAACAGATTGTTTATAGCGACCCTTTGGGGAATGTGGTGCGCTTGAGTGATATCGCTACCATTGTGCGCGAATATCCACAAGCTAACTCTTACGTCAAAAACAATGGACGCAAATGCATTGTACTCTCTATTGAGATGGCAGAAGGTAACAACATCGTTGACTTTGGCAATCAAGTGAAAGCCAAACTCGATGCATTCAGCAAGACCTTGCCACAAGATGTAACCATCTATCCCATTACCGACCAAAGTCATGTGGTGAACTCCTCGATTATGGAATTTCTCAAGGAATTGCTTATCGCTATCCTGGCCGTTGTGATAGTTATTATGCTATTGTTGCCGATGCGCGTAGCTAGTGTGGCCGCTTGCACGATTCCTATCACCATATTTATCTCACTTGGCATCTTTTATGCCCTAGGCATCGAGTTGAACACAGTGACGCTAGCTGCCTTGATTGTGTCATTGGGTATGATTGTAGATAATAGCATTGTCATCATCGACTGCTATCTAGAAAAGATTGGCGAAGGAATGAGTCGCTGGCACGCCGCATCAGCAGCAGCCAAAGAGTTTTTCTCATCAATTTTTAGTGCCACGCTAGCCATTTCGGTGACATTTTTTCCATTGCTTTTCACTCTCAAAGGCACCTTTAAAGATTTCATCGTGTGGTTCCCCTTGGGCATCAGCGTGGTGCTAGGCGTTTCGCTGCTGGTCGCTGTGCTAGTGGTACCTTGGATGCAATATGCTTTTATCAAAAAGGGGTTGCACAGCAACGAGCCAACAGGCAAACAAAGTGGTCGCAGACGGTCTTTTTTGGATATAGCACAAGGAGCCTACGACCATCTCATCACCACTTGCTTTGCACATCCATTTTGGGTGCTATCGGTAGGCGCAATAGGCATTGTACTAGGAGCATGGCTATTTAGCAAAGTGCCACAGCAATTGATGCCACGTGCCGAGCGTAACCAGTTTGCCGTTGAAATCTATCTGCCCACTGGCACAGCCATCGAACAAACGGCAATAGTGGCCGATAGCTTGCGTGATATGATGTCGGTCGATAAACGAGTAGTGAACATCACCACGTTCTATGGCAGTGGCTCTCCACGTTTCCAAGCAAGCTATGCACCCCAAATTGGTGGAACCAATTTTGCACAATTCATTGTAAACACAATTAGCAATAGTGCCACTGAGCAATTGGTCAAAGAATATGCCCAACGATACACTAACTACTTTGCCGAAGCGCACGTTCGCATCAAGCAACTGGACTATAATGCAGCTAGCTCACCTATTGAAATCCGCTTCAGTGGCAACAATTTAGTGCAACTCCATCAAGCTGTAGATAGTGCTATGCAAATCATGCGCCAAGATCCCAATTTGCTACTAGTGCGTAGCACTTTTGAGGGCACACAGCCTGGTGTAAGCGTCACGCTCAATAGTGATGAAGCCACTCGGCTAGGCATCAGCAAGACACTGCTATCGATGAACCTTGCGACCCGCTTTGGTTCTGGCTTGCCATTGACAACTTTGTGGGAAGGCGATTATGGTGTACCCGTGGTATTGAAAGACCGAAACGCTGAATTACAAACTGCAACAGACGTAGAGAATGCAACGGTTAGCGGCATTTTGCCTAGTGTGAGCGTTCCACTCAGACAAGTGGCTGAGGTTAATCCCGACTGGCATTACGGGCAGATAGTGCGCTTTAACGGTGTGCGTACGCTATCGGTTTATGCCGACATTTATCCAGGTCTTAACCTCAACAAAGTTACAGATGACGTTATCCAACAATTACAACCCTTGCACGACAGTCTGCAAGCCCATGGTATCACCATGACTATTGGTGGCCAACGACTAGAAGATAACACCTCTGGCCCGCAAATTTATAGTGGTTTGGCGATAGCCATCGGCATTATTATGCTGATTCTCTTGTTTCATCTGCGAGACCTGCGACTCACCATGCTTATTATGGTGTCGTTGCTATTCTCGCTGCTTGGAGCAGCATTAGGATTGCTCATTATGGGACAAGCCGTCTCGCTCACAGCCATATTGGGCATCATCTCGCTGATGGGTATCATCGTGCGTAATGGTATCATTATGGTTGATTATGCCGAGCAACTGCGTGTGGGGCTACGATTGAGTGCCAAACATGCGGCTTTGCATGCCGCACAGCGACGCATGCGTCCCATTTTCTTGACTAGTGCAGCCGCCTCGATGGGCGTGATTCCTATGGTTATCGCCAATAGTCCCATGTGGGGTCCTATGGGTGTAGTGGTATGCTTCGGCACGATGGTTGCGATGCTATTTATTATCACTGTGATACCTATCGGATATTGGATGATTTTTCGCCTAGAAGACAAGCATCGCGTTCTCAAGAACGAAAAAAATCGATCGCAACAACTACACATCAAACATGCAAATTACCAATCCTAATAAAATAATAATGGTGATGCGGTTATCCGCGTGTACACCACCAATCAAAAGACAATGATGATGAAATTCCGCTTAATATTATCTGCAGCTCTGTTGATATCGACAGTGAAGGTGATTGCTCAACCGTCTTACACCCTTGAACAATGCATTGCTATGGCGCTTGAAAACAATATCAAGATACGCACTGCACGCATCGACATTGTTGATGCACAAGAGCAAGAGCGCGAAGCGCGAGCCAAATATTTGCCAAGCATATCGGCCTCTGCTAGCTATTTTCATGCCGTAGATGACTTGGTGCAGCACAAAGTTGGATTGGACGATGAGCAAAAACAAACACTCAATGCACAGATTCAAGAACTTGCACCCAGACTCGTAGAGTTGGGTATTGACCCAGCCATCTTGACTAGCATTCCAACAGAATATACCTTGGGATTCTTGCAGCATGGTCTGATGGCCAATATAACAGCTTTACAGCCCATCTATACTGGTGGACGCATTAGTGCAGGCAACAAATTGGCTCGATTGCAAAGCGAAGTCAAACAATTGATGCTGCAGCAAAACGAAGACCAAGTCAAGCAAACTACTCAACTCTACTACAATCAATTGCTCTCGCTCTACGAAAAAGTCAAAATCATTGATGCCGCTAGCCAGCAACTCGCGAGTATCCACCGTGATGCAGAGAACGCCTACAATGCTGGAGTGGGATACAAAAATGATGTCCTCAGAGTGGAGCTCAAGCAAAGCGAGCTTACCAATAGCCGTATCAAACTTGAGAATGGCATCACTCTGAGTCAACTGCTGCTTGCACAATACATTGGGCTTGACGGGACTAGCATCCAAATAGACCCTACCCTACCCGATTCGTTGTCAGCTCCCGAAACTCTGCGCATCAATCATCAAACCGCTCTTGACTCTCGGATTGAGAGTCAGTTGCTCGACAAGAATATTGAAGCTCAACAACTGAAAACCAAGATGAAAAAAGGTGAATTGCTACCTAGTGTAGCGATTGGTGCTATGGCATACGCACACAACATCAGCAATGCAGGGCGAGTGAACCTTGTTGGCTTAGCAACCGTCAGCATCCCCATCAGCAACTGGTGGAGCAATCGAGGTGTTAAACGGCAGCAGTTAGCTTGGCAACGCGCATGCCAAGAGCGAGATGACAATCGTCAACTAATGTTGCTGCAGATGCAGAGTGCCTATAACGACTGCGAGAGTGCCTACAAACAACTCACTCTTGCTAGCAAAAGCATCGAGCAGGCCCAAGAGAACCTGCGCCTCAATCGCAATTATTATCAAGCGGGTATGAGCACGATGAGTGACTTGCTAGATGCTCAAACCCAATTGCGACAAGCACAGAACACGCACACCGATGCTATGATTGCCTACCTCAATGCTCGCACAGCCTATCTGCTTGCTACTGGACGATAGTAAAACAAAAGTTTGCTCGGTCGCCTTGAGACTAAGAAAAAAAATATTGAATAGGATGTGTGAATTGAAAGAAAGTTTGTAATTTTGCACCGCTTTTAAGCAATAACTATCATAATATTTTAAAGTAATGTACTTAGATTCAGAGAAAAAGAAAGAGATCTTTGGCACTTACGGCAAAAGCAATACTGATACTGGGTCTCCTGAGGCTCAGATTGCATTATTCTCATACCGTATTGCCCACTTGACCGAACATTTGAAGGTCAACAAGAAGGATCATACGACTCAACGCGCATTGAAGATGCTAGTAGGTAAACGTCGCAAATTGCTCGATTACCTGATGCGCCAAGACATTAATCGCTATCGTGCACTGATCGCTAAAAAGGAGCTAGGTATTCGCAAATAAGCTTACCCATTTCGTATATATGGGGTGATAGCGTGCGACAAGGCCACTCACTCTCGCCTGCAGTGATAGTGATGACAAGAAAAAGAGGCGACTGGGACAATAGGTTCCAGCCGTCTCTTTTATATATTTGCTTGATTGCTCGTCACAATGACGTATGCTATAGCGAAGCGGTGATGATGTCTTGGATGTCTTGCTGATTGAGCGGAACAAATGGTGCTTTGTCTAATCCCTCGGTATCGGCAATATGCTTGGCCATCTCGGCTACTCGCTGGTCATCGATACCCACTTGTCTGAGCGTTGTAGGCAACCCTATCGACTTAAAGAAGTCGCTAGTGAGTTGAATGCACATCTCGGCAGCTTGGTCATCAGGGGTCTGTGGGTCGATATGATAAACATTTTTGGCCATCTTTACAAAACGCGGCATGGTGCGTTGGTTCAACACATGCCTCATCCAATGAGGTGTGATGATAGCAAGCCCCTCGCCATGAGTAATGTCGTAATAGGCTGATAAGGCATGCTCAATGGCGTGCATAGGCCATCCACTGCCAGCTGTGCCCAATGCAAGCAACCCATTGCATCCAAATGTGCAAGCATACATCATCTGGGCTCGTGCCTCATAGTTGGTTGGCTCTTGAATTGCAATGGGGGCATATTTCATAAGCACTTTGAGCAAGGTCTCACAATATCCGTCGGCAACATCGTTGGGCTCGCTACAGAAGTATTGCTCCATCACATGATTGATGGCGTCGGCCGCTCCCGCTGCAGTGTGCTTGGCTGGTACCGTGAATGTATAGGTTGGGTCCATGAATGAACATACTGGGAACAACAAACGGTCCATATAGCCTATTTTGTCGTTGGTCTCGGTGCGAGAAATCACTCCGCCGCAGTCATATTCGCTACCAGTTGCAGCTAGGGTGATGATATCGACAATGGGCAACGCTGCCTTAGCCTTCACTTTGTAGCTAATCAAGTCCCAAGGGTCACCCTCATAGCAAGCACCCGCAGCTATGGCTTTGCAGCAATCAAGCACAGAGCCACCACCCACAGCCAAAATCACATCGATGTGTTGCTGCTTGCAGATGCGCACGCCATCGAGCACACTAGGGTCGTATTTGGGATTAGGTTCTATGCCCGATAGCTCATAGATTTCAAAATCTTTGAGCAAAGTTTTCACCAAGTCATAAAGCCCTATTCGCTTGATGGTGCCGCCCCCATAAGCCAGTAGCACACGCTTGCCTATTGGGCTGATGACCGATACTAGTTTCTCTTTCACTACGTCCTTACCAAACACTAGTCTGGTTGGAGTCTGATAATCAAAATTCATCATGTGGCTTATCTGTTTTACTTTAAAAAAAAATTAGAACTGAGTTATCTATTATGAAATTCGTTACAAAATTACACACAAGCCCGCAAAAGGTGTTAACCACTTTTACTGATATTTATCACCATATTACTGATTGCAAGTGTGTATCATCAACAAAAAGCAGCCAAGCCTGTTGATTGATGCTTGGCTGCTTAGATAAGTCATTGTTGGTGGAGAGAGATACGTGATAAAGATGATTAATTATTTCAAGCCCATCTTTTTAGCTATATGGGCTGGAATGGCATCTTTGTGAACGAGGATATTCATCGTCTTGGCGCGGAAAAATGCCTCGCTGCAATAGAAGTAGCCGTTGTAGAGTTGATTGGTGTCCCAGCTATTCTGCACCTTGAAATATCGATTACCCTTTTGGTCCACTGCCTTGCCCATAATCACCATACCATGATCATCGGTAGTCTCTTTGTTATCGAACATCGTTTGCCGCTCGTCTTGAGTCACCCAACGTTCCTCAACTGGACCCTTAATGTCCCATTTTTCTTCTTCACGGTCTTTCTCAGTGAGCTGAGCCCAACGAGCCATATCGCTACCATCAAGGTCTGGTGTCTCCTTTTCTACAGGGAGCACGGCATAACCCTTGCGCCATTTAAAACCTGGCTCACTCACGTCGGCCCCCCAAGCAATCGTGTAACCCTTGTCGATAGCATTATTAGCTATCTCCATCAACTCATCGATGGGCACATTCTGGTAACTTGACCATAGCCAATTGTCGGCCACCTCTAGGATAAATGGCTGATAAAATGGATGGTGAGTGAATGAGCAAATAGCCACATAGTCATCGAGGTTGATAGGCAACGAGGCAGCAAAGCTCTTGGGGGTGTAGCTCTTGCCTTTCCAAGTGAACGTCTCGGGCAACTTACCCATATATCCATCTAGGATGCCTTTCACACCTTCGCGCCACGCGGGAGTGAGCTTTTTGAGCTTGCGATCATTCACCACGCCCACATAACCCTCGAGCAGGCTAGTGAGCTCAGAAGTTTCAAACTTCTTGTCGCCATAGGTTAGGCCTGTGTACACATCATTGGGTACCATGCCATACTTACCCCACACATAAGGCACATCAGCGGCAGCTCCACCTTCAGCAAAATTGATTTTGCCATCCATGCGTACATACTTATCGGCCTTGTCTTGATAGCAATGATACACCACAAAGCCCTCGCTAAGGTGTATCTGCTCACCTGTCTTGCGCAGTATCTCATCCTCAAAAAATGAGTTGGTTGAGTAGCACCAACATGTGCCAGACTTATGCTGGTCCTTGACTGGAGTGTGCTCGATGACTTTGGTGTCGGTGAATTTAAAACCAGTGCTATCTGGGTCTATGACCTTGGGGTCTGCTGCTGCAACGTTCAATGCCGTAGCTATAGCCAGCAAAGAGAACAATGTTTTTTTCATATAAGATTGTTGTGTTTAAATAAAAGGTTAATATTTGTTGTTGCAAAATTAAATGTTTAGCAGCACAATGCCAAAAAAAATGGTTATAAATTCATTGCCCTACGGGCCTTTTGAGTACAATCAGGCATTGCTGGGCGTGGTATTGCACCGTCAACACATCCACTCGACATAAGGCTAGAACAGTGTCTTCGGCTGTCGCTCGAGTGATGTGAGCCAATTTCATAAATCCATCAATAGTCATTCCTCCATGATGCGCCAAATAGTCAAGTAGCAAGTGCTCGCGCTCTGAATACTGTATCGTTGTGTCACGAGACGAGTCAAGCGACTGCTCTTTTAACAATTTGATGTGCAATTGGCTAGCAACGATGTTCTCATCGGCCACGCGATAATAAGCTTGCCATTGGTCATGGTCGTCTTGAGCAAACACGGGCTTGTGTTGTGCTTGTTCGATATCGGCTTTGACTACCGATTTGCCATCAACCCGATAGACGCGAAATTTAACATGCTGCTCAGGGTGACAATACATGCGAGCTGCTTGTTCCACCATATAGATTTCCTCATCGCTATTGACACCTGCAATGTGGCCATTGTCTTTGACACCAATCAACAAGTGTCCTCCACTATGATTGGCAAACGCCGCTATCGAGCGAGCAATCTTGCGAGCATCAGTGATTTGGTATTTGAAATCTTGATGCTCGTGCTCCCCTTGTGCAATAAGGTCTTGTATGTAATGAGGCTTCTTCATCACGCTGCGACCATCTACTACCTTGGTATCACTCAGGTCATGGGTCATCTACACCTGGCTCCTGCGGCACTGTGGTGCCATCTAATATCGCTCTCAGATAGGGCTCTAGCTTGTGTGCATACCACCAAAAGCCTATATCAGTGAGATGGATGCCATCTACCGTGCCCTCGTTGTTGGGACCAAATAGGTTGTTGCAGGTAACGTAGTATAGGTTGTTAGGATTTTCACGCTTTAGGCGCAGGTAGTTCTTATGGAACATATCATTCTTCTGTGGCAGATAGGTGCTAAAATAGCTGCTATATTTAGCATAGCTATACATTTGTCCCTCGACCATAATGATGGGTACATCGGGATGGGCCTGACGCAGGATGTTAATAAATTGATAGGTCAGCGTGTCACACATATCTTTGGTGCAATTGGGTATGGGGTCGATGATATAAGCCGCCACATCGGGGATGCTGGCCATAGCCCGAGCCATGTAGTAGTCCATCCTACCCTCACCACTGAAGCCTAGGTTCACACACTCTACATCCAAGTCACGCTGGATGATGCTAGTGGCCACCATGCCAGGCCTACAAGCACATCCACCTTGCAAAATGCTAGTGCCATAAAAGACAAACTTCTTGCCCACATGAGGCGAGTTGAGCCGAGGCTGTATCAACGTAGCAGTGCTATCTACCCCTATCTCTATCCACCGCACGCCATCATAGAGGGGGAGATAAATCATATATTCGTGCATCTGCCCATCCAATCGGTCGATATACACTTTGCGCTGTATACTATCTTCGCGAGGGCGCACATCAGAGTCGACGCGTACGGGTCGATTGCAGTTCACAAATTGCCAGCTATGGGTATCATCATCCCAGATATAGAGGTCGGTACCCTTGATGCCCGTATCTGCCATGTGCATCATGTGCATATTGGTAAGCAAGTTGTATCGCACAGCCACTGCTCGACTATTGGTTGCGAAGCGAATAGCCTTGCCACTCGTGCACTGACTACGGCTCCACAAGGTAGGCCTCACCGTGTCTTGCATACTCAAAGGGATGCGTGACGCTAGCGTACGGTCAAAGGCATAATTAATCAGCCTAAACTGCATAGCATCCACATAACGCAGAGTATCGGCATTGGTAAAGCTCTGAGCTGACAACAACAATGGCAGGGCAAGTAGTGCCACGCCTAGCCCACACACGCGCTGCCATCGCCTGCGGACAGACAATAATGACCATATTCTCATTGGTAGTTTCATCGTTTCTCTGATTACTTGTTTAAAAGGTCTTGGTGACCTCCGCAAAGGTAATGAGTTTTTGACAAACAAGCAAACGGAAGGCAAAGGCAATAGACTCACCTATGGTTCCTACACATCATCAGTGAAACGAACGCACGACATATCCCGCTCGTTATAGGCGGACATCGCACACGATGATCATCGTATTTCGTTGATATATAACAAAATCACGTTGGCAACCAGTATGATTACCAAGCTATTTAGTACTTTTTCGACGTGTTATTTCGTTTAAATTCAAACCTTAGAAACATAGCTTATATGACAAACGTGGAGACTTGCGTTCCACCGCCTGAACAAGCCGCCAGCGCAAGTGTAACGGCTATGGCTATCATTGCCTTTTTCATTGTTGTTCGTCTTCGTCATGTAAATTGTAAAGTCTTGGATATTTTTCTTTTAATAGTTCTTTTATTGCCATATCTTTTACCACTCCCATTGCCACATTGTAGTACCATATAGCAAGAATAACCGTAAATAGAGCAGTAATTATATAATCTTTGGTACTCCAAACTTCTTGTGGTATCGCATGCCATGTTTCTATAACCATAGGAAATGCGATAACACCCAATAGAAAGACAAAAGCATAAAGTGCCCACTGTGGGTAGCGTATTATAAGTCCTGCAGGAAACGCCAATAATAAATGCTTAGATACAGGCAATATGAATTGTAAGCCGAACCAAAGAAGCACGGCAATGGGTATATACCATCCCCAGTGTAGTCCTGCAATGATAACAATAAGCCACTTAAACAGCATTGACATCAGAAGCATACCACCTCCGACAACAACCAAACATAACACAAACTTAAAAATTCCTATGATGATGTTAATTATTGTTTTCATTGTTCGATATTTATTAGTTAGGTTAGGTCGTCACGCTTACACCAGTAATCGTAAAATGGAGGTCTCTTTCCTGATCCTAATACTGCATAGTCGTACGCCTGTTGACGATATTTTTCGTAATCTTTCAAATCTTTTTCGTATATGCTCCTGACAGCATCATCTGACAAATCAGGTAATGACATCTGGCGGCGAAATTCTGTGGCTTTCCAATAGTCACCAAATTCACTGAGTTCCCTTCCGTATTCACTCTTCCAATCACTATAATCCATCTGTAATCTCATTATAAGCATTTCTATAAGGCTATTATCAATCTCATTTGGCGCAATCCCTATTAGAGGAGCTAATGCACGTGCGTCACGGGTACCTATACAATATCTTTCTTTGCCATGGATAGCACACAAGTCATAAAGGTTTACAGGGTCACCTGGTTTGGGTCGCATGTACTCTTCTCTTTCCGCATCCATCATTATTTCTATCGGTATTGTGATTGCCCATAATACAAATACAACAAGAGTCGCAATGCAAATGATTGACGCCGCAAGACCCTGCACGGTAATGAGTGCATTCCATGCAATTTCAAAGTTAATTGCAACACACGCAATAACCAGAAACCAAAATATGCTTATAACCAACTTACTATACCTTAAGATATATGCCGCTGGTACCAAAGCGATTAGATGTGTCATTGTTGGAAGTATGAAAACGAGCACAAAAGCAGTAAGTATAGCCGATACAATTAACCAAGGCTGTTTAAGATCTACAATTACATTAGCAAGCGTACACAGCCCAATCCTGACAAGGGTAATACAACCACAAACGATTACAAAGGCAAAAGTGAACCGTACAATAAGTTCCAAATATTTTCTAGGCTCGACCATATTTTTTTAAAAACTATTTAAAAACATTTGCGGTTTATTTTGGATACTGTCCCAAAAAGTGTGTCTGTTAATAGGGCTTAGTAAAAAAGGGGCCAACCCTTGCGAATCAGCCCCGAAGTCTGTAATTTTGAGTGAGCAAACTTAAAAAAACAGATTTA
>Ga0181612_182332_pt1 | contig 17254 bp, 10 predicted proteins | sample HoacroProtozoa21_FD_119630 | JGI IMG/M metagenome (GOLD analysis project Ga0181612, IMG submission 119630) | Hoatzin crop microbial communities from Cojedes, Venezuel. Combined Assembly of Gp0051906, Gp0051904, Gp0051908
CAGAAAGTACATGAGGCTTCCCTCAAGATAGGGCTTCTCACCACAGACTGGACATCCTTTTCACTGTGCTGATGCTGTATTTGTCAATCATTTCTATACCTCTAAAACTCCACGGTCTTTGCACATTTTGTTGTGTTTTAGTAACATCAATACTGTGGTGATCACTAGCTAAAACGTAACCATCACTTCTTGCGTTGTATATGACCAGTGTGTTCCTATTTATTTCCCTACATGTTATATTTTTATATATATATATATATAGTGATATATTTGATAGCACTTGTAGCTGATACAAAGGGCTGGAATTCTTGTGAACACAGAAATTTTATTAGAAGTTGATAGTTCTTGCCTTAAGATTAAAATCCTACAAATTTCAGAAAGATTTTTCTGTTGCTTCGTTATACTTTCAACCATTAAACATGAAATTCACTTTTGGTGCCTATTCCAGTGTAGTTACTGGATATGAATGGTTTACAAGTAGAACCTAGATTCTATTAAGAGAAAATAGAAAATTCTTTTCCAGCAAGAGAACTTCAAAGAATAAAGCTGGAAACTTACTCTCGCTTTTATACCATCCAGAGACAAACATCCTGGTCTTATTCTTGACATTAGAGAACTGTATTTGAAAAAAACTACTACATTTTACCATAATGTCCTTTCTCTGCTTTTGAGTAATGGAAGAGTTCTGTGCCTGAAAAGGAGACAAATATTCCTGTTTATAACCAGTGTTTTAGATAACAAAATCTTGTCAGATAGAGGGTAATACTTTGGAGATACATAAATTACTGACTTCGAGAAGTCAGTTGGACAGTGGGGAAAGGGGGCTTCCAATCGTATTTATTTGATACTGCAAATAAAAAACACTTCTGTCAACAGTTTAAATAGTGCTTGCTTAAATGTTCCTTTCAAAATTTACTACAGTGGGGAAAGTCATTGTGTGCTTATGTGCATGTTCTTTCCCTTGTTCTAAATGTTCTATTGGTCTGCTGCATTGGCAACTTGTGTATGTGATGGCTTAGTGAATCAGTTATGCATCTGATAAGCACCCCTTTTATTTATAGTTTTATAACAATTATTAAAAATTCCAGATTGGAGGGTTTTGGATTTTTTGTGCATCTTGCATACTTAGTTTCTGGACTCTGAGGACAACCACCACTGAAGCCAGTCCTACCATGTGCTGCCTGAGTGCATGAATTCTTTCAAACTCCTGGAAGTTTAAGGAATTTTAGAGTAGTCAGTCATGGGGAACCCAATAAATATAAACACACATACTTGTTTTTATGTTAGAGACTTAGGGAAGGAGGATTTGTTGTTACAAATATTCTAAATTCAAACTTTATTCATGAAGTTTGGTCCATTTTGAGATTCTCTATCACATACAGCTCTTGAGTAGGTGCAAATTAGTCTGAATGGCTTCTTCTGCAGACTGTGTAGTTTGAAACTAAGGGATATTTTCTGGGAAGGACTACACAGAACATTCTCTTACATTAAAACTAATTTTACATCTTAATTCTCCAAAGGATTGCATTTTCCAAGCGAGTTGTTAGCTCTTCAGCTGTTTTGTAGCTGTGCAGGTATAAACAGCTGTGTGTCTAGGAAGCGATTTTGGAGAACAAGGTCTGTAATTTTTCTTAACTGGCCTATGGTAATAAATGGAGGAACAGTTGGAGCAAGTAGAGATTTTTCTCTTTGGTAATATTGGCCCGCATTGTCTTAATATACTCGATAGTTGGTTTTGCCACTCAACTGAACTAAAAGCGAGTTGATGATAGTTGAAGACAATCTGACAGTGCTCAGCCTAATGCTTCAAGATCACATTGCGTAACCAGTGACCATCACAACATTGTTGCTTGCCTGCCACTGAGGTTAAAATGAATAAGTGATTTTTTTAATGCTGTTTTATACTGAATGATGATAAAACTAAGCAAGTCCATCTAAGCCTAGTTTAGTAGAATTCATGAGGAGAGAAATGCTTTCATACAATTCACATACCTTTACCAAAAGCTTTTTGGTGTGTTATGATGTCATGTAAATTCACTGTAGCTCTTGTTGTTTCTTGCTAAAATTTTAGTGTAGGACTGCCTTGATCAACAAATCCCATGCTATGCTCTTGTGCTTAGCTCCATTTTAAACTGACAGTTCTTAATTTCCTGAAAAGCAAGCTTCTTTAAGCTTGTACAAAAGACGGTAAGAATTGTTTTTGTGCAGCTTCACGTGTGACAGATACTTAGAATGAATCGGAAAAGGTAATGTAGTAAAGCTAAGTGAATATGTAATTACATATGTATACTTGACTGTGTGAAGAACTATGCATGCATACAGTGCTCTCAAAGTTTGTAGGTTTCCAGATTGCCAGTATCTCAGTGAATGATGTGCTAAATGTGGAAGATGAGTTACAGAAAAATAAGATACTAATTTTTTTTGCTAGGTAACTTACTGGTGTCAGCTGGTGTGTTCAGGGCAGTTAAATTGCTTTGGCTTTACAGTTTTTTTTAAACTCTCCTTCTCTTTTCCATAGGCAGGAGTAAGACAGCTTTACATACAGATTGATGTCGCAGCCATGTAGTGAATTTCTGAAATTGTGCTGTTGGACCAAAGTTTTCTGTACTGTAATGGTATAACAACATACTTCTCAAGACAGAGCCTGTCTCTACCACTGTTCTGGAATTGACTGAATAGATTTCTGCCCTTGGGCCATGGATGGAGTTCACTTCTAAGGAGTAAATATTGAATGAATGTTACGGATTTTGGGTCTTGTCTTTTTGTGGCCCCTAAACTTTCAATTTTTTGAGGGCTTTTTACTTAATAAGATTGTGGTACTGGAAACCCTGTCATGTCTTCAGTAAAGCTGCTGAAACCACTGCTCATTCCCATGAAACCAGTGTTACCAACAAATGGAAACTTGTTATAATGTCACAGTGGCTGACATGCTTCAATATAATTGTATGTTTGTACAATTGTTTGTACTTTGCAAACTTAATGAACCAAACCATATTGGGTTTTCGAAGTGCCTTTTGTATCAGGAGAGGTATTTGCCAGCATAAATATGGAGCATCAAAGGGGTTTATTACTTTTACAAATATCTTGTATGCAGTCTGATTATTTACTAGTGATGGGGGGGGTGTACTTGCATAACTATAGATGTTAGACTTCCTTTGTACTTGCATCTTACCAAACAGACAGAAAAATTCTAAATGTAAAAGGCAAAGCCTTCACAACAGTGAAGAGACTTGCTTCCAGTACAATCTGGATATTTTGGTGCACATATCTTCTGGAAATTACTGTAGTCAAAATACTAGATTTAACTTCAGTTCTTTGTCTCTGCACACAGTTGAGAGTAATGAGATGTTACATGATGCTACCCATGTTCATAGTCACTGAAACAACAGGCAGTGGAGGGAAGATGCTGGTGGTGGAAGCAATGCTTGAAGTTTTTTATCTTCCAAATTACATGGTGGGAAAAATGAAATCCCTGAATTGTTTATGAAAGCTGGAATCTTCTCGATTTTAATAGGTTGTAGTAAGTTTTATTGAAGTGATTGGTGAGATAACTTTTGCTTTTCTAAATACTGAAAATAGTTGTTCCTGGTGGGTTATATTTGAAATGGAAATAAGGACCATGGTTCATGCTGTTTCAGATTATGCTTCTTCAAGGTTGACAAGTCTGATATTTTTTTACTATCTTACTGTAGCCTTGTATGTTTTCATGGGAAAAAAAAATATTCTCATTGCAGTAAGTTGTTTTTTCCGAAACATTAGTCTCTCATATTTTTCTAGCATTTATAATCATGCTGCACTTTCAGATCTGAGCATTGTTGTCAAAGACAATCTGCTATACTTGGTATTTCAGATGATAATTCCACTATGCTGTAGTACTTAGTAATGGAAGATTTTATAAGAGGACATTGTACAAACAAAATATTGTGGAGTGAAAAACAAGACAGGCATTTATCTGATAAATCATAGCTGCTACTGACTGGAATGGATTTTAAGTATTCTTTTGGTACCTGGTATTTGGTAGTACTGAAATCAAAGCCCTCTGAAGCTCACAGTGTCTGTGTAGTAAGTGCTAGGCACCATGAAAGTACCAAAGATTCATTTTCAGAAATGGTTTGCTTGCCACTGATGTTGCTGAATTCATGATAGAGATGAAGAGTTTCTTGCATTCATTCTGTTGTTCCTGTGTAGCATCTGAATTTTGATCTCTTTTCATGTGAAAACAGGATGGTTGCCAAATTGATAGGTGGTTCCTGAATTTTCCAGATGAGATACGGAAATGTGAATGTTGATTTTGTGCAAAGCTTGGGCTTGTACTCTTGTGCTTGGAACTGAAAACTGGATGTAAAGAAAAATAGCAGTAAAAAGCCACATGTGTATTGCTCTTAAGCTTTACAGGCTCTTACAGTCTTCGAATCCTTCTTTATCCCTACTGCTGGTTTCAGATCCTGTTGGCTTCTCTGGGGGATGCAGGTGCAGAGTGCCCTTTCAGCTGTCTGCGTTGTTCCACATCTCTGTCTTCTGGCCTCCTGCCTGGCTCCCCGCCAGCCTCCCTCCCCATCTCACCTTGCAGATGTTCTCCCAGGCCTGGAGGTCCTGACTGGAGGATGGCATCTGAAAGTTACACGGTGCTGGGTAGGGTGCAAGAATCTGTTGAGCAGACGAGTGTTGCAGTTTAAAATACCTTTTGCATATATTCACAGAAAAGGTAATTAAAATATGGTTGTGTTTATAGGGTGGAGATTACTTACATTGTTTTGTATTGCATATAGACTGCTTCTTGTTGCTTGACAGCATGATTTCTTATTTTTTAATAGTTCATGTTACTACTATTTGAGGCTAGAGAAGATCAGCTGATATCATTTTAATGGCGGGCACCAGCCAACTTCATTGCAGTTGTGTCATGATCAAAGAGCAGGCTTTGGTTTATATCACTTCTATACCAGCGTGCTTTAGGACTGAGTATTCCTGTACTTGCTAAAATACTGTAGTGCTGCCCAAGATACTGGGCTTGGCCACTATTTTCTTAATGAAAACACAACTGCTACAATTTGTTTGAAGTGAGAATCTGCCTGAGTGCCAGTTGGGTTTGTTTGTTGTTGTTTTGTTGTTGTTTTTTGGTTTTTGGTTTTGTTTTGTTTTTTTTTTTAAGATGTACATGGGATGGACAGGGCTCTGAGCAACCTGGTCTAGTTGAAGATGTCCCTGCTCACTGCAGGGGGGTTGGGCTAGATAACATCTAAAGGTCCCTTCCAACCCAAAGCATTCTGTGATTCTATGATCTACAAACATCAAATATGGGAAATTGAGTGAAACCTATAAGCTGGTTATAATTAACCATTGATCAATATTGATTTTAAGAATTTTTTGACATCTTTTTGTTGCTTATGAGGACTTATCTGACTGTTGAAAGCATATGGACAAGTCTGAGTTTTCTAACAAATATAGCACTTTACTATTTTTAAGGACAACTTGATGTTTTTATAGTAAGAAACAGATCATTTGTTTATTAAATATAATTGAGGATAGTGTAGGGAAGCCAGATTCAAAGTAGACTTTAAGTTTTTTTAGGTTGTCTGAAAAATGATAAGCATCACAAAACTCTGCAAAAGACAGTAGATAACATGTCCAGTAGGTAACGACAATCACATCTACCATGTCAGTAAACAGTGACATTTATTTTTTTCATCTACTGAGGGCATACTTGCTCAGGTTTTAGGAAAGTACAAATCATGCAATTGAAAGTGCAGCTTTTCTTATCTTGAGAGTCAAAGCTCCATTATTTTGTTTTGCTAATTACTTAACACTTAGCTTTTAATAACACTATGCTTTTACACTTTATTGGAGATGCATCGCATCATTTAAACAAATATTTCTGTGAATGACCGACATCCAGAGATAGATGAATGTCTGCAGATCATCTGCTAAAACTCAGCTTCCTGGTATCCAGTACTGAATTTTGAACCAAATTTTCAAAGTACAATTTTCTCATGTTTTTATGTAGCTGAAGCTTATTATGGGGCTACTGGTCTGTCTGTGGGGGGTTTTTTTCTGTGACTGAAAACAGTAACTTAAAACCATGTTGTCCCAAAGACTAAGCCTGCAAACTGCATGATTTTTTACAGGACCTACAGCAAAATAGGAAGATAAAACAAGTGCCCCACAGTGTCCATATTAAAATGCCCCAAATGTTTGTCATGGTAAATAACAGTGGAAGAAAACTACTCTTAAGAGTATGCACAGTGAAGACTGGTCCTCCATAGGCTGATCCTGCAAGTCTGTACATATGGATAGAGTTGTTCCGTACATCAGTAGGGCCCCTTCAGAGAGCTAGATTACTTGTGCAATTTGCTAAACTAAGGCAAGAAGTGCTGGTCCAAATAAATGACTCTGCTTTTTATGTAATACTGCTTACTAAAACAAAAGTTTAATTGCATCATTAGTCAGAGCTGCTGACACTGTTTTTGTATAAAAACAAACTGCTGCTACTAATAAAACGGATCTTAGTGACTCTTAACATTCTTAATTTTTTTCCTGAAAAAGCCAAGCCGGGTTTAAAGGTGAAGGAAAGAAAGGGTATCTCCTTTTAACAGCTGTAAGTAAGCCTGTTTTGGGAATCTAAACAAGATACAAGAGGGGAGAGAAGCTGTTGCTGAACTGCAGTTTTCCACCCTTTGCACCCACTGTGCAATCAAATTGTGAAGTTCATGGCTTTTCTCTCACAGTGCAGATTTCAGCTGCAGAAACCTTCATGCTTCTATAAAAGACAAATCCGAATCAATACTCATGTAACAAGATCTTTAAATACCAGTTCAGCACAACAGGTTTAGTTACTAATTAGGCCCTGTGCTGTTTTCCCCAGCAGCCATCAGACTGCCACTTGCTATGATTCTCGATTATCCCATCCCTTTTAAGCATGTTAGGGAATGAGTATAGAGGGATTTTTTTCTTTTCTTTTCCCTTTTGTTTTTAATAATCCATTTCTCTGATCCCTACTACTGACTCAGTGGTTAATTCCTGCTTTACACTTCTATGAAAAGCCCTATCTGCAACTTGTCGGGTTTCCCTTTTGGATTTCTCCCATGACCATCCCTGTTGGGACTTCATTGGCCAGAGACTGCTATAATGTGAAAAGCTGCCAGTTACGCTTCTGCTGTGCCTGGCATGTGAAGACTACATGTCTTGCTGTTTGTGAATAAATATTGGTTAATCTACTTGGCTGTTTCAATGAGCCACAAAAGGTTCCTGCCTATGTGGTAATTTGGCAGAAATGTGTAAAAGGAGTTGGGTATTTCATTTCCCGTGTGCATTGAAAGGCTTTCATGTGTGTGCTGGGATCCTGTACAAGAGTTAAATGAATTGCTACAGTATTTTGGCTGAAGTGTAAAATATTGTGAATAAAGAAATTGCCAAAATCATTCCTGGTAGCATACAGCATATTGCTTGCATTCAGCATATTGCTTTGCCTTTACCTTTAAATTACAGGAATTACTCTTAGCAATGAGCTTAAGTTGAATAGTACAGTATATCAAAATACCTGCAAAAAATCTTAATGATGACACAAGGCAGCTCACTAAAATTCTGAAGACTATGTATGATTTTGTTCTGGAATGCTAATGTTAGTAGCGTAGCCATGACTTGTCCCAAGTGCAATATTAGAAATTTTTAATGTAACCTTTTCTACTTGAATACAGTCTATATAAAATGTTCAATGTCCTATATTGGTGAAAAGATATGGGATCAAATTTCTTTCCAATAAATCTTCAGTTTAAAAAAAAATTTACATACAGGTCTGCTTTGTTGTCATACATACTGTGAAGACTAGTTGAAATAGCAACCCCCATCATCTATTAGGTGATTTTATTTAAAGTGAATTCTTGCAGTCTGTTTTCTGGGAATTGGCTTGAGGTTAATTGTGGTTGCTGCAGTTTGAGTCCAGCACTTCACTAACATATGAAGAAATCCAGTTCTACTTTAAGTTGCAGCCTTCTGAAATAAGAAATTCTGTGCAGCTTCTCCCTCCGTGTCACCAACTGTCCGAAGTGTGAATTCTTGTTTTTCTTGGTTTAGACATAACCTGTCTTTATTTGCTCTCCCAAGTGTAGAGATGGATACAGGCCTAACAGGTTCTGCACACCAATGGTTTCTACAGGTGAGAGAGCTACTAAGTTTCTGGAAAGCTGAAAAGCAAAACTTAACATCTAAAATGCACTTATATAACAATATATGCAGTAGGCCTGATTTATGTACTACAGCAAAAGTGATGCCAGACAGATACCTGGTACACTTCTTCAGTTCTCTACTTGTACCACTTATCCTAGTCATCAACCCAAGACTGATGCAGATGTCAATGAACCGAATCAGACAAAGGGTTTTTAAGGTCTAAAGGTTTCTGGAGGTGTCTGCATGTTAAAAGCTGATACCAGGAGGTGCAGCTTGCAGTTTGTAGCCTCAGGTAAAAGCAGGTCTGTGTTCCTGCAGTGTTGCCTTTTGAAGCAATATACAATCTAACTACACTTAGGCAAGGTCTAAATATTCACAGGAATAACTTTATGCTGTCATGAAATTAAAGATGGAATAAAAATGTAAATGTATCTTTTTTATTTAAATAGTCCTTTGAAATGCATTATTTTCAAAACTGGAACTATCTATAGAAAAAAGTTTAAGCATTTCTAATTCCAGAGGATGCATAGTGCCTGTAACAATCAAGGAATGAAGTGGACTGCCTAATTCCACTCTGGACATCTGACACAGTGTGCCTGAAGCAATCTTCTGATCCGGAGCACCCACACGTGCGAGGCCAACACAAATTGTGTTTTCAGTAATTTCTGTAAGAAAGAAGATTAAATGCTTAATTTATTGACTTAACAGTCCTATCATAAAGGAAAAATTACTCTAAATGCTTAAACCTTAACACTGCTTTCTTAAACCTCAAATTAATAAATCATTGGCGTAGCCTTGGAAGAAGCTTGTTCTTCAAAGAAAATAAAGGTGTAACTTTTGGATGTTTATAAACAAGGAAAGGCACCAGAAGTAGAATACGAAATTCATTCAGGAACTGTGTTCACTTTGAGGAAACAGCTGCTTCTGATTCGTTCTATATAAAGGGTAAAATGAAAGGATTTTCATTTTAACAGTATTTAATGAATAAATTTTTAAAAGGGGGAACACAGCTAGATGAATTTCTAGTAGAAAAAACTGTCTGTGACAACTGAGTCATTGGTGCTATGATTTCACCATTAGTCTCAATAAACATCTTTCACAGTTTGCTCTTGATTAGTGTTAAGAATTGAAGGTCAAAATCACTGTTCTGTATCGTTGGGTTAACGTAGATTCGTGCTGCTATTCATGTAGAGCAGAGTGTGACCAGTCTAAATAAAACACAGCAGAGATTTTTTTGAAGCTCAGCTGATCTAAAATGCTCAGAATTCTTCCAACTCCTGCAATTCTAATGGATCAAAGAAGCTCACAGTTAAAGATGGATAGAAACAGTATAGGGTTACCACGCTGAGGCTTTGACCAAACCTTGAGGAGCCACTAGTACTCGTTTATCTGTTCTCGGTGAACTACACTATGTTCAAGCTCTGCCAAATCCATCTCATGACTAGGATTTAAGGCAGCCCAATTTCATGGCAGACCAAGAGAATGCTAAGATTAAGAGGAAGGGAGTAGAGTTCAGAGGCTCATCAGTAAGTGTGACTTGAGAGGTGTAGTAGCAGATAGGAACATTGCAGTAGTAGTACCTGATTCTTCTCCTTGGAGCCTCCTGTTTTGGATAATGGCAAGAAGCTGTTCTGCAGCTTGATTCACACTCATGTAGCGGGGCGGCTCATAAATCTTTCTTCCTCTGCAGGGAAAGAAGAGAAATTTCACTTATAACCCATTTCATTATCTCTAGTGTTCTTACAGTTTATTTCAAGAAACTTCTAGACCAGCAAATTGAACTTAAACAGGCCCAGGCTCTCTTTAGACAAGAGTGGAATTTTTAAGGAAGACAGAAGTCTCCTGTGAAACAGCAGGGCCTCCAGCTGACATGATTTGAGTCCTAAAAGCGAATTCAGCTGCTGGAAGCAATGTGCATGTTTTGCAGCTACTCCCAAAAGATGCATTAGACTTAAATTCAAGGGCAAACTACTGTTTTTCTGTCAAATGCCCTGTAGACAGATGATTACAGACTAGAAATACATTCTTAAATTAAATGCTGCCTTCTTTGCCAACTGTGGATTCAAACAGATTTTATTTTGAAAATCCAGAATAAACAAACCTCAACATTCACAAATGTTAATTTAGACCAGAGTTACAGCACGTGTATAAAGTAACCATTTATATTCACCATTGTCAAAACACAGAGATTGCAGAGAGATGATTAAGATGTGACGAGCTTTTCTGAATACAGTTAAATGAACTTAAGAGCATTTTCTTTATATTGCTTATTTAGCTGTTTAAAAAGGGTGGTATGTATTCGGTGCTTCACACTGTTTCTAGCCAGTGTAAGCAAGAATGGATTCAGAACACTGTTTCAGCTATTAATCTATTTTAGGATGGGACAGAACAGTGGTAAAATAACACTTCATTTGCCAAGCAGAAAGCTTACCCCATTCTGACTTAATACTTCTCACAAAAACAGGTGAACAAGAGATGATGCAACTTCATTCAGTTACTGTAAATAAAACCAGGTCATATTGTAATGAACAAAAAAGTTCCATTCCTTGGAAGAAACAAAAGACCGTGGCCACTGAGAAGTATATGAGAAGGCAGGTAAGTTCAGTATTAGACTATGAGTAAAGCACCTTTGTTCCTTGTACAAAAAAAACCCTTTGTAAATACATTGTGTGTTTACATTTTCAAAATAGTGACTCACTTCATTAGGTTCTTCAGAGACTGCTCCTTCACTTTAATATCTGTAGAACAAAACACGTATTAAAACGCAGGTTCCCTACAAACTTCCTACTTAAGTTTTCTATGCAGGTAAAGCTTAATTTAATTAGCAGATTCTATACACTTTTAGCTATTACAGGAAAAAGCAATGTGGATTACATTCTACTGTTTCATATGTTAATTAATCACAAAGTACTGTGATTTTATGCATGTGATTTTACACCCAAAGATAGGGCGAGTCTCACAGGTTTCAGATCAACATAGACAAATAAAAATACTGCTAAGTATACAAATAGCAGGCATATTTACCATAGGATAGCTAAATGCCAGCATATTTAAGCACACCAGGGTATTGGGACTGCTCTTAAATTATGAATACCTTGTGGTCCCAAAAGGTAAAATTGCACGGCTGATCGGCAGTGATTACATCACTGCCATGCAGGAACCTGACTTCTGTTAGCGCTTCCTTCCTATCCCAATCAAAATTTAGAACAGCCTTCTGTTGTGGGGAAAATAAAAAGGCTTGGGGCAAAAATAAAATATAGAAGGGGTCAGGTAAGACTCTGCACATCTACAATTTTAGGAAACTAATTGACTACAATCTCTCCAAGAGGCAGTCAAATGTTATCTGTATAAAACATTATCGTAGTGAAAGCTGGATAGATTTTTAATCTTGATTTTAAAAAAAGGTATTGCTTAAGTTATACAATCAACTCCTAAACCAAAGTGACTCTGAAGAAAGGGGTTTAAAATGCAAAGCTGCAAGATTATTAGTACACAGTTTACCAAATTGGTTGTATGTCCATGAAGTCACTTTGAATTCAGAAGTTTATCGGCACCTACCTTTTTATGTCATGTTTGCTTATCTGGTAATCTTGTCTAGTTGGATAAACAACCAATATACAGACCAGAATGACCAAGTAGTATTCAGGGAACAATTAATTTGGAAATTGGTAGTTTTTGGCTGTGAATTACAATTAGATGCAGGTACTACAACTGTCCCTGAAACATGAGATTTGTAATTCAATTTTACGGTTTCAAACTTTCTACTCTCACTACTGTATAAAAAAAATAAAAAGGGAGATTTCTACAAAATATCTAAAGAATACTTTCTTTTAACATACTACAGTTCTAATAATCCTTGTTTAAAACACTTGTGAAGTCATCTTTCTTTAAAACAAATTACCAGAATTCTGATTGTTAGCCAGTTTTGAAAACAACCAACTTTCAAGGCATTGGGAAGTCTGATGTGCAGTGATGCTTACACATTTAAATTGTTCCCTGCTAGGGATCCTCCAGTTACCACAGACTTTGGTTTTACTTAAACTATTAATTTATTTAGCACTGAGAGATCCCATCTGTGTCTGAAAGATCATACAGAAAGGTATATAACTATATATACAAATATGCAAGTGCCTTATAGTTTATATGCAGGCAGTTGCATAATCGTTAAGGAGTTACCTAGACTAGTAAAGTTACTCAGAAAGTGTCCTTCAGCTGAGGACTGCTGGGTAGGATAAAGATCAGACAGCACCATGGGACAGCCTGGGGACAGTGGTCAGCTAGAAACGGTATTCTGTTTCAGCTCCATGATGAGCAATGAGCAAAGATTTTTTACAGCACTGAAGCTTCTCACATGACAATCACCTTTTGCCAAAACATCCTTAGATATGACAAAAAGACTATCACCCTACAAAACAGAAATGTGGTTAAATGTACTATTTAGCTCGCCAGAAAGTCACATGTCTTGAGCTCTAACCTAATTAAATCAATAAAAGACAGCTGCTAGTCACTGCAATCTGATTTGGATCCTGAGCTAGATCTAGCTTAAATTCACAGTGATCTTTAGAGTAAATATGGGCCTCCTGTTCTTATTTGACTTCTACAAAGGCATAATTTGTTACAGATTTTCTGAAAAGGAATTAAGAAATTCCTGGCCACCACAGTATGAACAATGGCTGAACTGACTCTAAGTACACATACACTAACGTTCCAATTTTTGGTATATTTTCAAAGACATATCATAGCTAAGAACATTTGTTTAATCACAGCCTTCATCTCATGCCTATCACTATTGTCTCTGGATGCTGTAGAAGATGCTAGCTAAGGAACTCGGGTAGCTGCTGCTTACCAAGTAAGCACAGTGTGTGCATTCCATTCTGCCTGTTCTTCTCGATCTTGTCAAAGAAGCTTTCTGGCTTCCATGTATCTGTCCAGAAAACTATAGAAACTGTCTCTCCAAAATTGTACAACTGTAAACCAAAGCAAATGCAGTAACATACATACACAATAAGAAAAAATAGAGCATGCAATAAAACGCTATGAAAACCATGAACAATTGCAACACTGAAAAGTCCTGAGCCTAGTTAAGGAAGAAGTTCCATACCACAGGGAGAGTACTCTCCTGTAACATGCTTAAGTTTGCTCTTTCATAGATACATAACAAAACATTGCATTAAAAATAATGCTTCCTTTAAAAAAGTTGCCCTGTTCTTCTCGATCTCTTGACTAGTTTTAGTGCATTCATTTGCATTCCCTCTTTTTAACAAAATCCGTAATCAGTGAACAATTTTTTCTTCTTCATAATAGAGATGTGCTGCTGTTCTTTTACTCTCCAAACAGTAAAGCATACTAAAGAACAGCTAATGAACCACCTGTAAAGTTTTTACCTATCTCTGCATTCACCCTTCCAATGTATATTAACTTTCAATCTACCTTCTTATTCGTTGTTACTTAATTCTGAAGTCCTTTTAAAGGCAAAAACTTTGTAAGATTAGCACCAAAATTATTACTTATTATTTCTTATTTTGGTTAAGGCTAGGCAACTTCTAATAATGCCATAATACTTACAATGTTTTGATTCTACTGATACAGTAGTATTTGCATAAAACCAGCACTTTCCTGCAGACGAAAGCTGTATCACGCAAAAGAAGTTACAGTCTAAAGAGACAGTGGATATGAAGATCTGAAGACAGGGACAGACTGCACAAAGCAAAGAGGTGCAATGTTTTTTATGCACATACGGTAAGAAGAATATTGCTAGCAGATTCTATGTCTAACATACTCACTGATCTTACTCTCAATCCTAACACTACTTATTACTGTAAGGCCCTAATCTCGGTGAAGACATTTGAGGCAATAGCTTTGCCAATCATTTCCAGTGATGCAAAAGCAAAAGTCGTATGTAACTAAGGCAGCATTTGGCTTGGAAGTTTTTGTAACCAACTTGAAAAAGAACAAAACCATGCATCAATTTTGGCTAAAAAAGCTCTGGAATGAGGCCATCCCAGATAGATTTTACAGCTTGCCAATATTCTGTCTGCTCAAGCCCACCAAAGAAACAACGACTGTACAGGCTAACGTGCCCCCCTTCTCTGTAAACCTGGAAGGAGAAACTTCTTTTCCAAGCCCACTACGGGAGGCAGTGTGTGTGCTGTTAGCAGAGAAGAGGACCCTATGTAGAAGCAGCCCTGGCAGCTCTGTGCCATCTGGGGATTCTCCTGTGCATACTTATTTTACTGTGGCTTTAGGTTGCGGTTTTAATTCTTTTACGCTGGCAGAGCAGAATTTGAATCAAAGCAGAAACATGTTTGTTTTCACAGGACCAAAAGCTCAGATTTTAACCATTCATGCTGATAGGAACAGCGTTTATTCAGAGATTCCTGGAATATTGCTGAAAACATTTCCTCTTTCAAAAACTTCGTTCTAGCTCAAGGACAAGAACACACAGCGTACATTTCACAACCTAAAGGTTCTTCCAGTAAACTAAATACAGGTTGAACCAAGTGAATTGCTCCTGATATAACCTGTTAACTATTTCAAGACAATGTTCTAGAAAAAGAAAAAAAACAAGCTATGTTTTGCCTGTTTTTCATGTGGCTAGCTAGAACTCTTTCCATTTTGTACCCAATCTGAAGAAAAACTATTAGAACAAGGAGGTTCTCTTTCTGCCCTTCGCTGTTAAGAGTATCCGGGAACAAGTGAACCTTTAACCTCATTGGTAGTATACCTTCAGTCATCAACAACTGATGAAATGTCTGGCACCAGCCTAACTAACTAGCTTACCATCTGTCACCTGAAAGCCACTGCAGTCATTTTCCAAACAGCAGCAGCCCTCCTTCAGTACAGAAAGTGGCCTCAATTAACCTCCAGTCTTATCCCACTCCCCTTGGCATTTTGATAACCTGAAGGAGAGAAACTTTTATCAAATAAAAGGATGTGCAGAAATGGGCAAAATGTTACTATCTGATAAGCGTTCTATTAGGAATCAGATCTTTTAAACCACTCTACCACATATGAAAAACAAGTTGGGCATTCAGCTTTATATCCTACAGCACTTGTTCTGACTGTTCTTTTTCTCTTTTCCATTGATCATTACAAAGACTCTCCATCATCTTTGCCAACAAGATGTTAAGCAAGTTATCCTTTTTGTGCAAGCACTGCCAGTCAGATTCACTGAATCTGTCCTTTGTTTACCATTAAAATTGCAATCTGAATGTCAAAAAAGAATAAAATGTTTATTAAAATGGCCTGCCTATTCAGTAGAAATAACTTCAGAATATCTTCACAATTGATTTAAGGGAAAACTGTACTTACAGTCTCACAAAAATACACCTGTTTCCTCAGCACCTGGACAGCACAGAAGTAGCTTCTACACCAACAAGATGGGATGGGGTATATCTTATTAACCTCCTAGAAATGCCTTTGCAACTTCTACCCCTCTACGAACTAAACTTCTAAAGAATAGATTTCCTAGCATTAATGCATTCATATTTTTACTTTAATTTAAAGAGGAGAAAATACTACTTTGGAAACTTTCTGGTACACCAACAACCTATGAATGCTATGGAACTGAAGCAATAAATGGATACTCTTGTGCTTGACTACCTGTAACCAGTTACCTTACAAGCACTTCTAGAGACTCAAACAAGTATTTCTTTCTCCTCCAGTATTTTATCTCTGCAGATATGTGACATTTATGCAAACCTAGGCACTGCTGTTCCACCAGAGCAAGCCTGCATTAAAGAAGCAACACATGACTGTATCAGAACTTGCATTTTTAACTCTCTCCCTGTACCTCATGCAGATTTGATTTGTTCCTAATAGTTTCCTGTGCTGTGTTCTAATTCCTACCTCCTGAAATCTAGAATGAAGTATCAGACTTTCAAGAAAAGCCTTGCTGTAGAGAGCAGTAAATACCAAAAATTCCACTATTACCCTAAGGATTCAGGAGTTACACAGGACAGCAGGTCCACTAGAGACAGAACCCACTGAAATTAAAAAAGATTATTTCCATCAACCATAAAAGACTGAATAGGACCCCAAAATTCCAGAAATTGGAATAAAACTGTGACACGTGTTTGTTAACCAAGGTGTACTACAACACAACTAAGGATTAATGTCACGCTTTGAGATTGTTAAGAAGTTTAGTATGACAATGAAGAGCTCTGTGTATTTTTAGTGAAATGATCATGCTGCACAGTTGCTGGCACAGCCTTGAAGAGACGCAACAGCAAATGAAGTTTCACAGCAGTCTTCTGTGTGCTGCACTCTACATTAAGCAGCTGGGGTTTAGGAGTGGGCAAGATCTGTTCTGTACAAGCTAAAACATCTCAAGCATCACACGTGCGCTATTCATCAGATTTGTTAGAGTGCCTACGTTCTGCCCAGGCACAAAAGTGCCAGAATTTCAAAGGGGCTCAGTGAAATGGTTGGACAGACATTTTGTGCTCTCAGCTTGGAAACTAACCTTCTTACCTTCTCCCTAATGCTCAAAAACTTCACAGAAAAATTTCAAAATGTCATTTTGAAAGATCTCAGTCTTTAGCAATACCTCTTCCCCCTGCCCAAGTAGTAATTTGCTTAAGCTTTGTCCACTTAAATTTTGCAATGCAATAGCTGAACTCAGAAAAGGAAGCCAGAACTTTCTACTCCGAGGCAATGCTCTGCTAAAGTTTTCTACCTCTCACAAAATACTGTGGAAAGCTGTTCAACACACACTTTTATCACTTCAGAATAAGCTATATCCTCCTATTTTATTTTCACACATAATATGAAAGAACGCCTGACAACTTTTGGTACAGAGGTGCCTGTTTTCAGTTAGTACTTTTAACCCTTCTGTTAATATTTCTTATTGTACTTGTTTATACAAACAGAACTGATTGCTAATTGGAAGGCCAGAATAAACTATGAGAGAAAAAGTGCTGTACCATGATCCGAGCTTGGAAAGCCTGCATGCAAGTGAAATTTCAATGAAACTACTGAGCAACTTTGTTAACAGCCAGTTTGAATGACATCAGACACCTGAAGGTGTCCAGATCAACAGTCCTCACTTAAAATAATGTGGTGGCTAATCATCACAAAAATATAGGGCATAAAA
>Ga0181612_115153_pt1 | contig 17253 bp, 17 predicted proteins | sample HoacroProtozoa21_FD_119630 | JGI IMG/M metagenome (GOLD analysis project Ga0181612, IMG submission 119630) | Hoatzin crop microbial communities from Cojedes, Venezuel. Combined Assembly of Gp0051906, Gp0051904, Gp0051908
CCTCTGCCTTGCCTGCAGGGCTCACCCCAACCCATGGCACCTCTCTGCATCACAGAACCCAACAGTGCGCAGCGGGCAAGAGAAGACAAATGACACTGAACAGCTCTTTGTGGAAGTAGCTAATGTCAAAGGTTCCCCAGCACCATTCCCTTCCTATTTTCACCTCTTCTCAAGCTCCTAACCAAGGCTATAGGCACCCAGGACCATGACGACTTTGCTCCGGGGCACACCTCCCTCCCTCCAAGCACTACAAGTTGTTCATCAGAGTTTGATAAAGAGGGGTGTAGAGGACACCCAGCACCCTGCCAATCTAGACTACCATCTATGAATTTATGATACATCTGCAAGAAATTTGCTCTGGGCCAACAAAGCAGCAGCCAATTAATTTGCAGCTGGGTGCAGTTACATCAATAAAAGTGGGTAAGGGATGCAAACTAGTGCCTGCTACAAGCAAATTAACTGTCTGTTTAGGTAGAGCAGCACACAGTAATGAGCTGATAGCCATATCAGTGTGTCATTAGAGGAGACACTAGAGCACCCCTTGGATGAAGTTACCAAGTTTTATCTCACCCCAGAAGCCAGGGCTTCACACAAAGGCAGGGCAGAAAAGGCCATTTCCATCAGGTTTAACAAATACAGCTGTGAGATGCTGAGGTTTGGCCGTGCTGCTTCTCACAGGGCCTCCAACCTGCAGCTGAGGTGCTCCCCAGCCTGGCTCTGCATCCCCTGCCAGTGACATCTGCGTGCATATGCACAGCAAGCAAGGGCTCGTCTTCACGGACCCTGGGCAGCAGCTCAGCTCACCGATGGCTGTGCCGGCAGGGCTCGGCAGCACAAGCTCACCTCGCAGCGCCGAGTGCCTCCTGCCCTGCCCACCAGCACACAGCAGCCTCTGCACAGTTGTTGGTTTGAATACAGACACCTGGGGTTTGTTTTTTTCCTCTTCTCCCCAAGCAGCAAAGGCTGGAAGCCCAGAGGACCATTATGCCTTACTGTGTGTCAGACAGGAACCCCCATCCTGGTTCTCCAGCTCTGGCTTTTTGGGTATGATTGCAATACAAATACCTGACTTGTTCCAGTTAAAGCCTGCAGTGCTGCAACCCCCAAAAATTCAGGAACAGGAGACAGACTTGACACTATCTATAACCCAATAACACAGGCAGCACCCTTCCTCCCCCAAAGCTTTCCCCCACAACACAGGAAACCAGCCTTTCAGTGGCTACAAGGATAGACAGCAGCAAGTTCTCAGCTCTCCAAACACCTGGAGGGTGCCTGCCAGATGTGTTTGTGAGGCCTCTCCCACCCACTTGCCACCCTGTAACCACGAGTCATTTTGGGTTCTTATCCTTGGCTATTGGTGCTTGTGTGACAGGACTCTAACCCTCCGGCATTTTGACTCTGCCACAACAGGGTCAGCATCAGTGGAGCACATGCTGCGTGTGACAAACCTCTCCCCAGGATCACATACAATTTCCTCCACCATCAGATGGGAAGCTGTCTCTGGAGGAAAGGGCAGCAGCAGTTAAAATTCAAACCAGACAGCTAGACCAGGACTACAACCACATCGCCACACACATTGCTGCTGTAGGCAGCGCTGCTCCTGGTGCCTTCACACTGAATTCACGCCCTACCACATTAATAAGGCCTTTCGAGACAGGCCATGAAGTGACATTAAATTAAATACCAAGACTGAGACTATCACATCAGAGGCACTCCTCTTCCTCCCAGGAGTCTGAATGCATTTTAACTCAAAACTAAGAGGACTGGTGAGGTGAAAGTGTTGTATTTTCCCATTAGCATTTCCCCACTCATTTCTCCTCAAACGAAACACCAAGCAACAGCTCCAGAAACTCATTTCTCTTGTGAATTAACATGGCAGGGGAGAAGCAACCAGGCAGCACTGTTGCAGACCAAGCGAGGAGAGAGATGGTCTCAGCAGCTATTTCAGTCTTCCAGCTGAAATAAAGACCCTGCCCAGCAACAGCTGCAGCTCCTCATCCAATTTTAACTCTGCAAGAAAGCAGCCAAGTTCTGACCTCTCCACAGACATCCCAAACCCTGCACCCCAGCCTGCCAAACCACCTGGCCCTGCAGCAAGGCACTTTCTCCTCCCAGATCTCTACTTCCAGATCTAGATCTGCAGATTTTTCCAAGAGACTTGAATTCATTTAATGCCACAGTTAAGGCTCAACCTTTCATGTTCTTTATCCTTAGAGAGCTGCAAAACCAGAAAATCCTTCACATCTGAGCAGGGCCAGGTCACCCTACATTAAAGACGGGGCAGCAGAGCTGTATTTGTGCAGCGGTTAACAGCGAAGGATTAATTAGCACACATTGAACCCAACCCAGGACAGTCCATAGCGTGCTGAGCAGCCACATGAGAAGGAAGCCGGACATGTTTCAGCAGCAAGCACCTGCCAAGGCCTTTGTGGAAGGACACTCTCGACCTCAGATGGTTTAAAGCTTAGAGCTCAGTTCAGTCCTCCCTCCTTGCCTCAGCTGAGGGGCAACACCTCCCTCCAGCCGAAGGACCCGTGACTCAGCTATGAATCACCAACCAAGCTTCTTCATCTCATCCAGCACCACACCAGACACTGCATATGAACAATTATAGCGATCTATTGTCATGCTAAGCAGCCTGCTGGGCCCCTGCAGACCCACCGACTCCTCCATTCACCATCTGGGTTGCAGGGGCAGAGGTATTTTTAGTGCACCCAGTGTTTTTGAACAAGACATGGAAATGGCGGTTTTCTGGCCGATTTACCAGCGGTGGTTGCAGAGCGCAGGGCTGTGCGGTTGCCATGCCACCTCTAACCAGAGGCAAGGAGCAGGAGCACCGAGATGCAAAGCCCGAGTGGATGAATCACACAGAGCAGTGAGGCTTTGGGGAAGTTTCAGCCTCCGAGTTGTCAGAGCAATGCACAACTTCAGAGATGCCCTTTGCAGCCGAGGTCAGCCCAGATCTGTGTGTTGCATCCTCCAGAAAGCACCCTGCTCCCGCTGTGAGCTCAGCAGCAGCTGCTTACAATGGCTCAGTTTACTCACTCAGATCAAGCTGGAGACTCTCACTTTTGCACATGGAGAATGAAAGTGGCAAAAAGCAAAACTGAGATGTTTTGGGCAAGGAAAAAGTCAGCAGTGCTTTCCCCATCGGCTGTGGAGGCAGGCAGCAGCTCAACACACTGCAGACTCCCCTTTGGGGGGATCACAACGGCTCTGCCTCCATGGAGCAGCGAGTCTTCAGCATGAGCACGTCACCGACAGTGACGCAGAACAGGCTGCTGGAGGTCTTCACTCTCTGGACTGCAGTAGACAAATCTTTCCCAAACTGGTAGGCAAAATCATCCAGTTTTCCAAGCAGAGTGGGGGATGAAGGCAACGGCAGAGGGGCAGTGAAGGACTGCCAGCACTGGGGAATGATACCTTTATCCTGTAAAGATAAGCTACATCCTACAGCAGAAGTAGCAGCACTACTTCACTTGGATGGGATGGGGGTGAAAGGGCTCATGCAGACAGAAACCAAAGCAAAGACTCCTAAGTTCACCCTGCAAGAATTAATTCACTATATTGCCCTCCAGAAAGTGATACTAAGCCCCGTGAGTCACACATGAAACAATTTCTACTTTATAGTTTGTTCAAGAGCAGTTTTCTGAGCAGATGACATTTGAGGTAGAGTATGTTTTAGCTTTTTACTAAGTGCAAGATATCATTAGGTTTCCAGGACAAAACCAATTTTATTTCAAAAGACAGATAAGCAGTTTCTAGAGTTCATTACTCTCACAAGCTTTTCTGACAGTAAATGTAGCTGGTGACTGTTCAAGATGGAAAAGAAGTCCCTTTTATGAGACAGGGAAAAGACACTCAAGTATCTGCTCAGCTTTAAATAGACACTTCAGAAGGCAGCAACCACTTCCAGAGCTCCTCAAACACTTGGGCAGCTCAGTGTCTCTGCAAATTGGGAAACCTATATTTTAAGGATCACTTAATGGGCTGCAGTAGCTCAACAGCTTGTTCACATCCATTCTGGCAGGACTTATTCCATACCCCTTCTGTGGGGAAAAAAGAGCAGCCTCCACAGACTGCAGAGCAAGTTCCCCAAACCTCCTTCCACCACCCACGCTGACAGCCTGGCTCAGGCTCTGCAGGACATCCCTTGCCCCCAGGCAGCCATGTCCCCACCACAGACCAGGAGCCTGGGCTCACACTCGCCCTGCACCGGTCGCTGCAGCTCAGCCCGTTCCCCACGGATGGGTGCTCTGCCCCAGCCCGGCGGTGGTGGGAAGCTGGACAGGGTGAGCTCCAGTGTCTTTTTTGTCTGGAATTAAAACTGCTCATCCAGCAAAGCTACAGGAGAGTTTATGATTACCTGGCATAAGACAAGCTTAAGAGAAGGGATCAGCTGGAATGAGGCAGAAGACTGGGAGAGATGCACTGCCATCTGCTCCTCCCAGAGGTCCAAGAGACCAAGGGTCCCGCACTTTCCCATGCCTGTGGGAGAGGAGCAGGCTCCTGGGCTTGGGCCCTGTCCCCTGCAGAGCTGCCAGGGCTTTCTGCGCACACACAGCCATGAAAAGGGTCAACATCCTGGCAGGTGAATTTGCAATTGCATGGACCCAGAGCCCAGCACCCTCCCAGAGCACAGGCTGAAAGAAACACTGCAGCAGCGGCCGTGCTGCATGGCAGGAGCCACACAGTAGCTTTGCAGTCTTAAAAAAAAATCAGCAAATCTCTTTGCTTTAATCATGTTCATTGAAGTACAGAGCAGCACAGAAATATATCATTAAAACTGATCCGTCTGCCCTGGAAAATTCATCTGATTCCCTTTGGGAGGAGACACGGGGAGAGGTGCAACACAAAAGGAAGAGGGATGGGTTCCCTGCTATTGTCCCTGCTCAGCACCAAGGCTTCGGCTCCACTATAGGAGACTCCTTCTCATCTGCACACAGGCAAATCTCAAAGAGAACAAACGATTTAAATGGACCTGCTTTTATTTCCAAAGAGGAAAAGAATTCCTATTTGTTCTCGGGATCACAATTTTCTCCCCATGCTGCAGAGGATACGAACAAACGAGCAGGGAATGAAAGGGATTAATGAATGAGTGGGACGTGGGCTCCCAGCTGCAGGAGGAAGCGGGGAAGGCAGCCACAATGCGAGGGACTGCCGGAACGAGATAACCCGTACAGCTAGTGTTTAGTATTACAGACACCAAGGGCTCCCGGGGACCCCGTTCAAATGGAGATTAATTAACAAGCATCTCTGAAAGGATTCACTTAAGGGGAAACCAAACAAAGAGAAAGGTAGGAAGGGTTTAAAGTTTAGACCAACCACATATTCCATAAAAAGGGCTGGTTTTGCAGAAGTGAACTCCTGACACTACTGGGTTCCCAGCAGCTTCTGTCCTCCTTGAGAGACGGACCCACATGATGCTAGTTTCCTCCCAAAGTCTTAAAAGCTGCAGAAAACCAAAAAGACATTTGGTATTTACACCAACTGTTGCTCATTTAAGGCCTATTGACTCTCCTGGCTGGATCAGGGACATGTAGCCCTGTGAAAGCTGCAAAACGAGCAAAACTTAAATCTTGTTTTTCCCTTCTGTTCAAGATGTTTTAAGTCAACATCAGCAGATTAGAGGCAAAGTTTGGGATTAAGAGTAGTTTTTAGCCTGGCAAGTGAGCTGGTCTGATTCACATGGCAGTCGGTTCCTGGTACCAATGGCTTCCAATAAACTGCATCACCACACGCTTTGCTCTCAATGCCCCAGGAAAGATTTTTGCTTTGGCTCTCCAGTGCTTGGGAATGATGGGAACAATGAAAGCCACATGAAAGCCATCACAGTTTGTTTGGGTGGGTGAAGCAAGTGACACCACCCTCTAAATCTAAAGAGTTAGGAGTTACCCATCATGCTGCTATACTGCATGAATTAAAAAGCAAGCTTAATTTGCAGATTAGCTATTATAGTCTCTGACTGGATGAGCTTGCAATAAATCACCTGGGTGGGAAATTCCACAGCTATTCAATGACTGTACATCAAGCATGTAAATGTTGGTAAAGAGGTGTCACCTAATGGAGACTGATGTTGGGGAACTGCAGGCCACAGCCAGCAGAAGAAAGTCATAGTGCAAAGCAGGTCAGGGGAGGAGGTGGCAAACGAGAACACAGAGATCAAAATGTTTAGCACCATTCAAATCAGCCTCCAGAAGCCACACGCAAAACCAATGCGGGATTTTCAGTGACCTGCAAATTACAATGGAAACTGCTGGAATTCCTCACAGGCAGAGCTGGGACAGCAGACTGGAGAGGCAAGCCACTGCTCAGGACAGCCCCAGCCTCTCTAGCTTAGGGAGAAGCAATACAGATAGATCTCGAGGGGATTAACCTTCAACCAACAGCGAGGTTGTAGCAGATGGCTTTTGGGTGCCACAAGCCTGGATTTCAGGAGCATCAGATTTCACCATGATCAGCCTAGCTCTGCAAAGCTACTCCCTCGCAGCACCCTCGGGATGGAGCAGATCCCACCAAGCTGCTGATCCTGCACCTGGGCCAGAATACATGCCCCAAGGACCTTGAGGCACACAAGCAAGAGACTCTCCAGCCGAGTCCCACCTCTGACGAGGGGACAGCTGAGTTTTCTCATGAATGCTACCACCCAATGCACCTCTCGCTCTCACTGGGGAAGGTCTGAGCCAGCCCATTTCCACCAAACAGCTGCCCCAGGCAGCAGAGCCAGAGCAGTGACAGGAGAGCATCCTCCATATGACACAGCCTACGCAGAAACTTCTCTTTGCCTGCTTTGGGTGGCTGCAGCCTCACTGCTCAGCGGTGCCAGGCGCTGGCTCCGGTTCTGTTTGGGACTCCGTTTTCAGGGAACCAGATTTTCAGCTTCATTTTTAAGGAGGCTCAACCCAGGGCTACGGAGCATCCAACCCTAGAAACTGCTTTAGAATAGCAGGCCCGAGTGGTTTTATCTTCTCTAAGCCAGGACAAACTGGAAATAAGGCTAGTTTAGAAGTGTTTTTTCACTGTAGCGGGTTTGAAGCTTTGGAGGGCAGTGTCACCCTCAGGCCCACCCGTGGGATGCCTGGCTGACCTCCCCCCGCATAGCACCAGACCTCTGCCCTGCACCACACTGCCTTGGCAGCCCAAGCACTTGCTGCCAGCACAGCACCAGTGCTGCTGGGTTGGGCAGGCCGAGAGGCAGAGGAAAAACCTCCCACCTCCCTGGAGGTGATCCCAAAATGGGCAAGTGGCATCGCTGAGGGAAGGCAGTGCAGTCCTGCAGAGCTGGAGGAAGCCAGGAGATAGCAAAGCACCTCATTCCATCAACACTAACAACACTTGTAGCCTCATAGGTGAGATTTCATTTGCCAGAGGAGCTAGGATTTATTACCACGATCAAAGGACTAGGAACAAATGCAGACACTGTTGGATGGAAGCTGTGAACACTACAGCATTATAAACACTTATCCAGGGCTGAAGTTAAGAGAAGCAGCAGAACCAGGCTGCAATCTGCACCCAGGGCCAGGACCTTGATTAGACCCAGCAGGAGATGTGGATCTTTCTCTAATTCACAGCCACCTCCTTCACCACAGGCTGCCCACAGGGTTGCTCAGCCGCACAAGGGCTGATACTGCCAATTTACACGGAGCAAGCACTTGGGCTCCCAAGAGAAGCTGCTCTTGCTTGACACTGTGTGCAAGCTGCATTCACGCTCAGCCCTGGTGAGCCGCTGGGGAACACCAGGAGCCCCCAGCACCCCCACCACTCACGGGGCTGTCACCCTGCCTGCACTGGATGCATCGAGCAAAAAGCAGCACATTTGCATGGCACAGCTGCCTGCAGCCCCCCATTAACACATCCCATCCCAGCAGCCAGGATCCTGTCACCAGCTCCAGTTGTCCAAAGTTGCAATAGGGTTAGATCCATCCAGTGCTGCTGCTCTGTTGTTTCCCGGTAAGCAGCAGGATCCTTCTCCAGGATGAAAACGGGTCACCACTGAAGTCCTGCAACTGTTGCAGCTCACAACTGCAGGATATCCCTCATGCTCCTTCCCTTTAACTCCCAAACGCAGCTTTTCAGCAGCAGCAGCAGGCTCCCTGATGCACAGGCCACTCCTGGAACAGGGTTTGCTGCATGCATGGCCCCCCATCGCAGCACCAGGATTTGTCCCAAGCCCCATGGTGATGACTAACAGCATCCAGGGATCTCAACTTCTTAACCCAAAGGGTCCTTTCCTGGCAAACCAGCAAGAGTCCCAGCCACAGCCCCTACCTACTTCCCAACACTAAAAGAAACCCAAAAAGGAAATATAGAAAGCCCAAGTTAATATTTATGACTCCTGATTATCTACATTATCAGGAAATTTGCAATGCTGTCAGAGAGAGCTGAGAAACTGTTCCTCCAGCCCCCAGAGAGCCCTGTGAGCCACATCTGGAAGGACTGAAGACAGCAGGGGAAAAAAAAAAAATCATTTTTCACTAGGAAAGAAAAGTTTCATGAGGAATGAAAAGACAACAAAAGTGGCTTTACTGTTGCAGAGCTGCTGAGGAAATGGGGCCAATTACAAAACCTGCCTGGGATTTGGCAGACAGCTGCTGGGAAACATGTTGATTTGAATGGAGAAAGAGAAATTAGGCTGGAGAAATATTACCAGTACAAGAGAGGATCTTTCCGTGCTCTACACCCAAAGCCACTGCAAGTGTTTGTAGCACTTAATCCTTGTCAACATCTGGTTGCATAGCTGGAGCTACGGGTCCATCACCCTGGGGATGGCAGTGACTGCCCAGGGCTCAAGCCTGACCTCTGCCCTGCTCTGGGTGGTTTCAGCCTCATCTTGCAACGGTGGAGCCTTTGTCTCTTCCACCTGTGACTCTGCCCAAGCTCCCTTGTTCTTTAGCACTATACACAGCAGAGAAGCATGTTTTGGTTTTCAGTTGTATGCAAGTTTTGACACGTAGGATTGAGATGATCAATCACGCATTTTATTCTGTGCAACAGCAAAGGTGCAGCTCTGCTACACCAGTACCCAGCAACATTCACTGCTGAACACACAGCGAGGTCCCAGTCCTGCAGGCCCCCAGGTCCCTGCCTCTGGGCCCCCAACACCTCTTGGAGCTGTCTCCTTTTGCCCCTAGGCAGTATTTACCCTTTGGGCTGACACATCCAGTTTATTTACTTGCTTGCCTGGGAGCTGGTTACCTTGCTGCTAGATAGCCAGTTCCCCACAAAAAGCAACTGCATCTTTGGTGTCCACGAGAAGCAAGGGCACCTCTGAAAGGTCTGGGTCTTCATTAGTCTCCAGATGAGGCTGTTTTCCTCTCCAGAGGAAAAAAACTCCAGACAGTTTTCCATCCACAGCAGAAGGGTGAGGTTTCATTAAGAACAAGGCAAGCCATTCCCCAAGCAACACAGCAACCAACAATCACTCAAAGTCACCTCCCAACACACAAAGCTTAATTAAACAAGGTTTCTTCCTCAAAGGCACCACCAGATTTCTGGGGCCATTGGAGAGCCGAGAGAAGAACAGAGCTGCCTGTAGTCCCTGGGGGCTGTGTCAACAGGTCACATTTCCAATGCCAGAGAAAGACACCCCATTTTCTTGCAATTAGGACTCATCAAGAGCAGTGCTTCCCCGAGTGTTTCCCACTCCTGAGCAGTGCCCCAGCCCAATGCTGCTCCGTCCTATGTGCACCCCTACACACACACGGCTCAGACCTGGACTCCCTCCAGCACTAGGGCAAGTACAGAAGGAGCAGCATTTTAGGTGGATAGTAATTACCACGCTCCCTGTGCCCTGCCTTGGAGACCCATTGACTCCTTGCAGCTTGCAACAGGAGATCTGCTTGACCCACACACTTTTCATCTCCAGTTCATAAAAGACAAAAAAAAAATTATTTTATCAGGTGCTCCAAGCCTAGTGCTCCATTTCTCTCTACACCAGACAGACCCACTGGCAGTTTTTCCATCTGCAGACATGTCATTTAAATGGAATTATGCCAGCAGCATGGATCATGCTGTTCCTGTTCTGCAGCCACACTTTGGAAACGGATGCAAACTTATAATATAAAATTCTGACTTTCCTCAGATCTGTCAGTACAGCTCCCTTGGCTTCAGCACAACTGAAGCACTGGGTGCCGCTGAAAGCAGGATCTAGCATACAGCACTCCAGAGTTATTAGCAGTGCATGAATAATCCGGATACAATGCCCTTTTAATGCCAATAGTAGCGATAAAAGTGCAAGAACAGAGCCAGCAGAACTAATTTTTCTGCTCACGTACGAGTGCAGCCTGCTTTCCACGCACCGCCTCCGGCGAGCTCGGCACTAGGGAAGACCACATGTGCTTCTGGTTCATCGAATATGCTCTGGACACCAGAGATTGTAGAGGCCGAGGCCAAAGGCAGGACCATCAGCCCACCCAACTGCACAGATGACTTTCCACAGCCAGCATGAAGAGGCTGGCCAGATGTTCAAGGGTGACCAGGAGCCCCAGAAGTTGGACCCCGCAGCCTCACAGAGCTGACAAGGGAGCCTGTTCCCCACATCCTGGGGTGGGAAACATCTCTTCTCAGCTGACCACTCTAATGGCTGTCACCTTGTCAGCAAAATGAGGTGCTTGGTTTAGTCAAGCTGCAAGACAAGTCTGGCCAACTCATGCCCTCCCATCAGAAGACAAAATGTCCCCCTTGGGGTGGAAGTCATTAGCAGACTGCACTCAGTTGGTCTGATTATGTCCTTCAGAAACAGGCTCTCATTGTGCCTTTTTTTGCAAGACTAAAGTGCTCTTTGCTATCTGGGAAAGTACTTACAGTGTAATTAAGTCACCCAGTCCCTGTTTGATAAGGGCTAAGCAGATTGAGTTCTCACATTCCTCCCTCCAAGGTATTTCCTTCTACATGCCTTCCAAGCTTTCAATATTCTTTTAAAAACCCTGATACGAAAGCTGTACCAGCAATTTTAGCATCTCTGGCCTTGCACTAGCCAAAGGGGGAAGAGATCACCTCCCTGCCCTTGCCCCCCACTCTGTAAGCATTCCTCCTTCCCACCCAGCAGCAAGAGGCAGGGAGACAACCCTCCCCTTCCTCCACCCCCCTTAGAGGCTCCTATATTTCACCCATTCCATTACACTGGTAATATCAGCTGGCTGCAGGCATCCTGTTACAGCACTGCACACTGATAACAGCAGGGTTTCTGTATCCAGGGTTACCTTTGGATGCGTAGGTATAACCAAAGGGCTTAACCTTGCCTGTTCCCACCCCAGATCCTGCTAGGCTGGTGGGACTATTGCTAACCCAACACTGCACATGGTTTCTAACAAAAATCATTGCTCCTAATGCTGTCCCCTGCATGCAGGGCAGCTTGCTAGCAGGTACTTCCAAGGGAGCTCAGGAAGAAACAAATTCAATCTCATTTCAGGAGTGCAACAAGGAGAAAAAAATGTAGTCTCTCTAGATGCATTAGGATAAAGTTACACCTGGCTCAAGGTGACGCTGCACAACCATTCCTGCTGGAACAGCTTCTTGCTTAAATCCACCCATCCCTACAGCTACTGACAGCTCTCAGCAATGGTTGGAACTCAAGAAAGAAGGAAAATGAGGCTTTCAGGAGAAAAACTTTTCTGTTCACCTCAGGGGCATTGCCCTCACTTTTCCAAGTACCCTGTTCAGAGCACTATGTACAAAGATTATATCCCAGCCTGTGCCCCGAGCTCAGCCCAAGCACATCTTTTAGCTTTTAAAGCCTCGTAGGTAGACAGGGAAAGATTCATAATGCCAGTCCTCAGTTCTCCCAACTGAAATAAATGAAATAAAAGCTGCTGATTTAGCTGCACGCTGAGGCGAACTACTCCAGCCATGTCTGAGGCAGTGCACGACTTGGGCGTCTGGAGGATCGCATTGAAGGGCACAGCCCTCGCACTGAGTTGTGCTTCCTGATGCGCAGCAGCTCACAAGCAAGGAAGCAGCTGGCGTAGGGGCCAAGAAGCCACTCCAGGATCAAACAAGGCTGCAGAGGGCCCATTTCCATTATGTCCTCTATTCCCCATTACTGATACACGCCAAACTCTTCACTCTGAAGACAAACACATAGACACCTTCTCCTCATATAAGACATCTTACAGCTACACCTTTCATGCTGAAGTCTCAGTTCTGGTGTTTGATGGAAGCTGAAGCACCTCTTACAAGAGGTTTGGTGGGCTGCAACAACCACCGGGGAACGAGCTCTGCCCTTACAGCTCTAAATCAGAGGCATCTGCCAACTGTTACTGTGAAGCTCCGTGCCCCACAGGACTACCAACAGCAGCAGCTATCAGGACAAACCATTCCCTCAAAGCAGCCAGGAGCTCCCACAGCTGCCCCCTGCTCCCAGGCAAACACAGGCAGCAGGACCCAGCATGGGTCCAAGCTATTAACTTAGTTCAATTTTTAGCAACAACTTTATGCAGGGGGAGAAGGGGAAAGCAGCTTGATTATTCGGGAGAGATTTATGGGACAGTCCCTGCATGTGCAGCAGGAGCTGCCGCATGCAAAACTCATTCAGATGCCCCAGGGCTACTGCACATACCTAGGGGGACTCCACACCTCGCCCAAGTGCTCCATCTAACACATCTGCTGCCAACGTGTTTTTAGGTGACCAAAAGACAGCTTTGCTGGGTAAGATGAAAATTACTCTATCCTTCAGCATAAAGCCTTGTTGAAGAGTAAAGAGCAGGTAGCTGGCTTTACAGGCTGGCCCCAGACCCACACGTGGTTGGCAGAAAGATAACAGCCCTTAGGCATTGAGTGTTTTTCCACTTACACAGCCCTTTCAATGCAGAAATGTACCACTTCTAAAAATCTGCCTTTCTAGTCCAAATGGAATCCAATCACATAAAATACCATGTACACATTTGAGAGAAAAGTCTTAGGTTATAAATTTGAAACAAAAGGGTGTTACAGCCTTGATGTGAGCTCTGAAAGTTTTGTACAATTTCAAATGCAAGAACCACTACTTGGCTGGGAAATTGCCCTAAGTCAAGGTCAGTCCTGTGCAAGTCTTGCAAGAAGTCAGTCTTTAACCTCTACTGAAGGTCCCCAATGGACAGAGCTCACCCTGCAGGATCTCACAAGTAGTGGGACATTTGCGATCAAAAACCCTCTGAGCATCCCATCAACCCCACCAGGCTCCCAGCTTGGCTCCTCAAGCCACACATCCAGTAGGGAGGGAGCCCAAAGGGGACAGATATTAATGGGGATTGCAAGCATCATACTGCTGCAAACCTCCTCCCTGCATTCAGGAGATGCTCAGGAGCAAGAGCTGGGTACCCAGCAGCAGGCAGCAGAGCAGAAAATCAGGGGCTGGTAAGAAGAGAGGCATCAGACAAAGCAGTCAATGATTCAAAGAGGATGCTATTTGTTTGAAGACTATCACATGAAGCATCCTAGCACCCTCCTCCTCAGAGCAGAGTATGCCAGCCTCTCCAACCCACACTGCAAGTGCTTTGCCAGCTGCCATGGGCCAGCTTTCAAGCAGCAGCCCAGTTTTCAGATACCCCACAGCATTATCACAACCAACCTTCCTTCCCACTCCTCTCCTCAGTGCCTGCTTTGTGCCAGCTGCTGGCTGGAAACTCATCCCTTCCCAGCCCATCCAGCAACCATGTCAGTAATTTGCTTCCCACAAGCAAAACAGAAAGCAACATCCTTTTTAGCCTTGCATACAGAGAACAAATCAACACATTGCAGTGCTGTGACTGAAGTTGTCTCGACCCGTCACCATCAAGGTGCTGTAGATGGGACTTGGTGTCCACAGGACTGATTTGTTTGTGGAGCTGTTAAAATATCTTCATTATTCTAATCTTTCCTGTATCACTTGAATTAAAACTTAAGAGCCCAGATGAGAGCATATTATTAGTGCTCCAACTAATCAACATGAAGACCTTCAAAATTCGAGCAGCAGCACAGAAAAGAGTTGCTGTCTCGGGGGCTGCTGGTGCAGACACTGAGCAGCTTTTCACCCTTCCTTAGCACCTTAATCACCAAAGGTTCCCAGCCTCATCATGGTTATGGACAGCCTTACAAGCAGCACACCACAAATTGTTCATCCCATTTGGTTTAAAGCCTGGGGAGCCCAAAACAGGTGAGGAACAGCTTGGGGATTCTCAAGCTAGCAAGACACTGCAGAGCAGACCCTCAATCTCCCCAGTTCCATGCATTAAACAATCTTTCCTCCTTTCCAGTCCCCAACACAAGCCAAAGACACCCTGGGAGTCCCGACTCAGTCACTTGTCTCTGACCCAAAAGCATGTCCCTACCAGGCATCTCCTTTCACGGAAAGTCCAGTAACAAGCAGGAGGTTTTTGAGTGCTTCTCCAGACCAAAGCCCAGGGAAGACATTTCAAAGCACCTGGTGAGTGCAAACACATTGCAGGAGAAGTTATGAAACTTGAGCACAGAGCATAATCCATAGCCTTGGACTCTAAACAGTGAGGGTCTTTTACCCCAACCAGACATCCCAGTGTAAACCTTCAATCTGCCCAAGCGAACTGCAAGCAGGATGCCAAGGCAAATTGAGGAAACAAGAAGAGCTTCAGCCATTCTCTCCAGACAGAAATAATTCAGCTTTTCCCCCAGCCTAGTGCAGTGCATCACCAAGGTAAGAAAGGCTCCTGACTATTTTAATCATTCTTGCTGGATTTGGTCCGTGTTTCCTTGGCTTTTCACATGCAATTAACAAAGTCAGGTTCCAGTAAATGATTTCAAATAAATCCTTGGACTACTAAGAGACAGCAGCTCTAGAAATTCACACAGTGGTGATTGAAAGCATAGATCCAGATCATTACTTGGGGCCTTAGCTAGCTCATTGCATACCAGCAGCCTGCATAGCGATACTCTATCTGTTTTCCTGCTGCAGAGCAAAGCTCCGAGAATTGTGCTGTAGTCTGTAGATGGTAACAGCAAAGTGATTTCTGCAATAAACTTATCAGCAGAGAGAAAGTGAAATTTAAGCTTCTCCATTTCTCAGTCATCAGAAGGCAGCGAAAGATGCCACTGAACCGCAGCACACATGCTGGTTATGTAGAAGTATTAACTGCTTAATCCCCAAAATCCTGTTCTCAAATACAGGGCTTTTTTTCTTAAAAACCTTGTCCTTACACCTCCAAATCCCAGCCCTGACAAGTGACAACAAAGGTTTAGCCCAGAAACCTTCCTCAGTAATCTCCTTTTTGGGCAAAAGTCTCTTTCCAATGCCCTGCCCAAACTCCCAGCTGTAACACCCTGCGGGAACAACCGCAGGCATCACAAGCATCTTACAAGGAATCTGCCAAAAGCTCCCAGGTGAGACTAGAGACCAGGCTGGTCCCACACCTCCCCGACAAGCTGTGACACCTGACACCGTTATCTGCTTTTATCCCAAACCAAGCACTTCAGTGCATATTTAAGGTCTGCCAAATCCTGCTGAAATTGATTACCAAATGCTCCCTTCTTCTGCCCTACTGTAAGAAGTTGTCTATATGATGCTCTCAAAGCTCGGCGTTGAGATATTTTCCACTAGAATATAATTAAGTATAATAATAATTAGACCATTGTACGCTGAACTACTGCTAACCTGCGATAACAGGGTTGTTGAACAGTGATGATATGAGCACAGCCCAGAGCTGAGCGATTGCAGTAACATCACGTGTATTGCAACACACACAAGAATTTAAGCACTTGCCAGTCTTAGGGAGTTTGTAACGTCCTTTTCTGTCCCAAATCACACAGAGCATCTATGCCCAAAACCTCCTGGATTCAGGACACGCTTCACAGGTTCCAACAAAGCTGAAGCGGATGGGCCATGTTACCCACCTCAGACTTTGTTTTCCAAGTGTTACCGTTTGTTGGCAAATGCCTGAGCCATGAACAGCAGAGGCACAGCTGGTTTCTGCAGAGTTACTAAAATATTTCCAAATGCCATGCCAGGAACTGCAGGAGTTGTTAACACAGGGATTAAAGCAGGTAGCTGTACCTAGCAGAGCTGCTTAGCTCAAGCACACAGCACGCAATCCCCACCTGGCTGTGCCTTGCACGCTACACAAGGCTAGAAAAACAATCCCAAGGCCACACTTTCTTCTATTTTCTCAAAAAACACTATGAGCCTATTTACACAAAGTTCATCCAGGAGTTACCCAGAAGGAACTTGGGATGACGAGGACTGCATAAATGCGACTCGGACACTACAGAAAAGGACCAAAAGGGCTCAAACCTGTCCCCTCACACCACGGCTCTCCTTCGCTCTCCTCTGCCCCAGAGCGCTGGGGTCAGCAGTGGGAGGGAGAGCCAGGAGTAAGCTGCCCCCTTCAGAAGAGGCAGCCAGCCCATGTTTTCAATTGTGAGAATCTTTTTACACCTTATCAACATTTTTCCACCCTCAAGAGAAAAAAAGTTTAAAAAAAAAAGAGAAGTGGGCAAAACCACCACACTTACCTGCTCCGAGAGCCCCCGGTCCCCGTGCACAGCGCTGGCGCATCCAGTGTTGTGTCTCTCCAGTCAAATCAAGCCCATTTCCCCTTGGGGTGAGGGCAGCGTCCCACACGAGAGTGAGGACAGTCTTGGCCTCCACAGTCAACCTCCTCCGTGGCTGCTCAACGGCTGCACGTACCACCCAGACAACAAGGGCTGGACCCTGTCCTGCTACCTGGTGCCCCACACCCATACCCTTCCTCCTCAGCAGGCTCCAGGCTCACAGTCGCATCTCCATCCTCATTTCAGCTCACAGGACCCCCTGAGCAGACCATTCCCTCACAAAGCCAAGTTGTGCCACCACTCAGCTCAGTGACTGTTCTTTCACCTCCAAGAGCGTGCAGCTGCCCACCTTCTCACAACCCTGCCACAAAGAGTCACTGCAGAGAGCCCAGGGCAGTCCCCGTCTACTGCTTTTTAGGCTTCCTAGCACACACAGCTGCTCCACTGGAGATACACCACAGTCCCACCCAGAGCAAAGGGAAAAAGATCCCAAACTTAATAAAGAAAAAACAAAGAAAACAAAACAAAAACCACCATAAACACCACAACCATGGTTTCTAGGCAGCTGCACAGAAACTTAATGTTAAAAGCCCTAACTAAAACCCAGAAAAATATCTAAAAAGAAAAACCAAACCCACCTCACCCTCCATTTGTAACCGGGGAAAAGAAAGCACAGCCCCCAGGACCACCCACACCCAGCTGATGAGACTCAGTCCATTAGGGCTGATTAAGTGCCTTCAGCCGGGGCGAACGTGCGCCCCACCAGGGAGGAGGCAC
>Ga0181612_150119_pt1 | contig 17252 bp, 12 predicted proteins | sample HoacroProtozoa21_FD_119630 | JGI IMG/M metagenome (GOLD analysis project Ga0181612, IMG submission 119630) | Hoatzin crop microbial communities from Cojedes, Venezuel. Combined Assembly of Gp0051906, Gp0051904, Gp0051908
ATTTCCCCGCTGCATGACCTAACGAGACCCCTGTACGCCTCTTGAGTCACCTGCCCTTTCTTCCATAAGTGGTAGACACTCCTTTTTTTCCTGAGGTCCAGCAAGAGCTCCTTGTTCAGCCAGGCCGGTCATCTTCCCCACCGGTTCTTCTTGCGGCACATGGGGACAGCCTGCTCCTGTGCATTTAAGACTTCCTCCTTGAAGAATCCCTGGATGGACCCATTATAGTATTTGTGGAATTGATATTCTCCCCAGGTTTTTATCATCTTCTGTAAATTTGCCCAGGTGAATTCCCAATTAAGCTTTCTAAGGTTAATAAGTGGTTTTCTTGGCATGCTCAGGAAAGCGAAGATGTCACAAGTATCCCTGTCAGAGTTGTAGATCTGCATCTTTTCAAACCAGCAACCCAGGTATCTACACTAGACAGGCAAAAGATTTCTGCACTGTTCAGAGGTTGCTGGTGATCTTAAAAAGTGATTGGCCAAGCTACCTTCTTGTTTCAATTTCTGTAATGAGCTTCTGATTTTAATTTAGCAGAAACATAAAATTCAGTACACTGATGGAGCATGCCTAAGACTCTTGACACAGACATCTTCTTTATCTCCCTCAGTTTTGGAATCGTTCATTTCCTCCTCAGACTTACAAGCCCTCCTTCCAGAATGAGTCTTGAAAAAGGCAATAAGTGTTATCAAAGATCTACCTGAAAAAGGCAATAAGTGTTATCAAAGATTTACCTGAAGAACAATATACTATACTGGCCTCAATTAGAGGATGGGCATCAGTTTAGTTCTCTTCAGATTAAGCATTTCTTCCATCCTTACTTATGAATGGGAACAAAATTGCAGTTTCATCTCCCTCATGGTATCTGTGATATATAAGACATCTCAAAGGAAATTTACATCAGCCTGTTATGACTTTATACCTCCCCTATCTAATAACGGCCTTGGGCATGGAACACAGACCTGAGGGAAATATGACAGAGAAGGAAGAGAGCCAAGCAATTAATAATATTTATAATACTTCCTACATGCAATAACCGAAGATAAGGTTAGTTCTTTTTTTTTCTGCATTATTTCTTTGCATAAAAGTTGCTGCCTGAAGTCGGTACAAATATGTGTATGAAAGAAGTATGGAAAAGACTCTTTGTATCATTGTGTGTGCTCTGATTTTGGTAGACATTTAAGGGTGTTTCTAGAGTATAGGAAGAGATAGAACCAATTTAATTTATACTGTACACTATGAATACCCAGGGAATCCTTGTGCTCAGTGATATCTGGGTCTTGCACAGCTATTAGTACACAATAGAAAACTTGGGTATTTTACTGACAGCAGGCACATTTGCTTACATAAGCTCAAAGAATTGAAAGAGAGATATAATTACTACAAAATTTATGTGTGTCAAAAAGAACAGTGTGGAAAAAATATTTTATGTGTTTGCTCAGGTGTAATCAGTGGGTTACCAGACCATCACAGTACAGAACAGTGAATGAAAGAGATAATAGGAAAAACAAGAGGGATCGCTTGAGAAGGATATGCATAATGGATAGTGCATTACTCTCTTTTACTTGACTTAAGGGAGGTGCTACTTAGCATAGTGAGGCCAGAGGCTGGCTTAGTGGACACAGCTGCTGATGTAAAAAGTCAACATGTCAAGTTACACTACTAAGTGGAGCTGATTTTATGGTGGGCTTTTCACACAGGTGAGATTACCTAGTTTTTAATTACTGTAGACAGAAAGTCTTAACATAGATTCACCGGAGGACATATCAGTTGTCATTTTGTTGGTTTCAGTAAGTGTTCTGAGGCCCCAGTTGTTATTGTCTGTGAAATACACATTGTAAATCTTATCCTATGTGAATATCCTTGGTTATTGATTCTTCTGTGAACTTGGCAGCCTTGTCAATAAAGAAGAAGAAGGATAAAAAAAAAAGAATTAAAAGAAAATCGGTGTCCTTGCCTTACGCAGTAACCCAAACAGTACTTGGTAAAGATTCCAGTACAAGCACAGAGGCATGGTTAATTAACGCAGTAACATCATTAGCATACTAATTCAGTAGTGTGTAGATTTTGAGTCTGTGTGTATCAGAGACACATTGCAACTGTTGCCCTTCTATTAGTTGGTTTATATTTTTCTGGGATTATGTACATGCTGGGGTCAAAGTAGGAATGCTAAACCAGTCAACCAATACCTAGAGTAAAATCCATATAATTTTTAAGGAAGACTTTTTATAGTGTCAGAGCACAATATTACCAAATTTGTTTTTGAGGGTTGGACTAGATGACCCACAGAGGTCCCTTCCAACCCCTACCATTCTGTGATTCTGTGATTCTGTGAAACCTGAGGAAGCTGTGCTGAGATGGCTAATATATGGGTTCAGACTTCTGCCAATGAGCCATTTGGATCCATAATAAGGCAGAGGATTTTGAAAACTCCTTGTTCTCCTGGATCCACAGGGACAGATTACTGTGTGCGGGTCAGGTTTTTCTCTAGTCTGACACTGGACCCTGATTTATTACTTCACATTTTAACTCCAACAGGGCAGTGAACGCTCTCATCTGTTGCAATCCGGGAATGTTATGGAGAGAAAGATTTTTTCTTCCTCCCCCCCCCGTAACTCAAATTTCGTTAGTTAATTGGGTGCATGAGGTATTGCACAGAGCTACAGAATGATGCTGAACCTCTGCTCCAGTCTCTGTCCTAATTAGTATGGAGCAAAATTCTCCCAATGTTTCTACTTAGAGGTCATATCAAAAAAACCACGGTGCTGACTGAGAAACATGACACTCCTTTTTCAACACTATTAAAGATCGGAATAATGAAAATTTCAACACCTCACCCACTACTGGTGTAAATAAAATATCATTCACTGTGTCTCACACTAAGTGTGTTTAAGACAAGGATTTGAACTGCAATGTGTACGTTAAACAGCACGGGGCAAAATGTCCCCTCACATGCGTACACTGATTGTGCTGAAAGACCAAATAAGAATAAATTTTGGCCCCTGTTAAATCACAGTAGAACTTAAGACACTGCCTGCGAGAACTCAAAGCAGTGCTGTCAGTGAATTGCTGTCTTACTTGTTTTCGGAAAAGCAAACCAGCAAGACTGTAGCCTCATGCTTGCAATCCATGATTTAATAAGCATTTCATCACTCAGGACAGTATTGTCATGGTTCATCCATGAAGAACATAAAAATAGCTATTGAGGCTGCAAAAGTAGTGTGAGCTCACCTTATTGCTTGAAGAATATTATATTCATTGTGGGCTTAGGGAAGGAAATGAAATTCTGGATTTTCTCATGAAAACATTGGAAAAATATTAATTATAGCAAAATACTAAGCGCATTGGGACTTTACCTTTCAGGACTGAGACTGACTTGGGACTTCTGCTGATCTGCAAACAAAGAAGCACCCAGAGCCTCTTGGAGAGGCTGATAGCATGCTGTCTGAAGTGGTGATGAAGATCATCAAACCCACAAGGACTTCGTCATCCATGCCAGTGAAAACTGAAAGAGTAATGCCTTTATTCAAACTTTATTTTAGGTTTGTCAGAGATGCTATCCAGCTCCCTACACCTCATAGGCTGTCCTCAGAACCGGCCCTCAGAGTCCTGATGTCTCGCATATGGATACAGGTACATGCAAGAACTACCTCTGCTTTGGTCAGATATTTGCCCCATGCTTTTTTTCCACCGAAAAACAAAACCTGAGAATACTTTTCATATTCACTTCTCTTCAGAGGATGTCTGCTACTTAGAAATTCATGCTACTTCCCTCCCAGAGAAGAAGCTGTTACTACTTATTACTTCTTACTAGTAATGGAAACCTGATTGGGCAGCTCTGTAAGGAGAAAATGTATTTCCCAGCTGTTCTTTATTTATGTATTTTCCACTGGAAAGCCTCCAGTGTTTAGGACTGACCTTCCTGACATTGAAGTGCTTCTGATAAAACTAAATAGTGTTAAGCAAAAATTTTACAAGATATTTCTCCAAGTTTCCTACGGAGTTATTTTGGTTATGCTGCAGAGGTCACCCCTTTGGAGTCAAGGCGCAGAGCTGCGGCAGGACAGCAGAGGGAGACAGTGCTCAAAGGAGTAAAAAAGGCATCGGCTACCTCCACTGCACCAATCACCAGTAATAATCCAGTGAATAATGTTCAGACCAGTCACACCCCTCCATGAGAAAGAAATACTAATGACATTTAAATTAATTTGCTCTCCTGTGGGCTAATGCTGGTGTGGAGCAGTGGCAGCACGTTGCCTCCCTGCATTTCTCTGTTGGCCAACAGCGGCAGTGGCCTCCTGAAATGGCCCTGGTAACTTCACCGGTTGTCCTGGCGGTAAGACACTCGCCTTGTTGGTGATTCTTCTCAGGCACTGACCTTGCTGGGTTACAGAAGCATGCTGTACTGACTTTATTAAGGTATGCCCTTTATTGAGAGTGTGTTTAGTGCATGTGTTGGGTCTCTAATTAAAATGCTAAAATATGGTTCCAGGAGAAAGTTTAACAGATTATTATCTTTCCTGCACAGAAGGAAGAGAGTGCTAGGACATATCTGTTTAAAGTGACTGTGCAAATGACATTTTGATGTTCCATATTTATAGTACTCTTCACCAGATACTTGCATATTAAGGGCTAGATTATAGCAGCCCTGCCCCCCCAGGAAGAGATCAGAGAATGAACCCGAGTCACAACCACTCTCTCTGACCACCTAGCCTTCCCCTGCTCACTGTGGCTGGGATGCCATTTTGATCAGGATAACATCAAAGCCTTATTTTTCCATGCTGAGCTATTTTTGCGTGGCAGCGTGGCTCTGCTTTTCAGGTAAGCCAGAGAAGGATTGATAATGCCTCATCTGAAACCCAAGCTGTAGTTATAACTCACCTGGCCCAGTACGAATTGCATTGGGGTCTGTTGTTAGCATGAGAGGAGCACCTCCTGCTCCCTGCCACTGCAGTATCTGACAGCGTTGGGAGTGAGAAGCTCTTGGGTTTGTCTGCAGAACCAATAGGAGTCTTCCTGCAGAATTTGTTCCGTTTTGCTTTTTACCTTTTTAGCTTCCTTATGGACATTTTTGGAAAAAAATAAGATCAAAGAGCTCCTGTAATTTTTAATCCAAGTGCAATTACAGTTTGCTAGTCAACTGACTGGTTGCGGCAGGATTATTGGTGGTGCAAAATGTCCAGCCGTCTGTCTGAAGCTGTCTTCGTTGGTGGTAGCTCTGATGACTTGTAGCCGGTGGGTATCCCTGTGCTGTGGTGGTGGCGTGTGCACTGCCATGCTGTGACATGGGGCTCAGGATGATTTTACTGAGGGTTATACAGCCCTGGTGGGCAGGGACACCACTGGCACCAGGGAAAGAGCTGCTCCTGGTCCTCGTGTTACCAACACTTTAAAAGTCAGCGTGATAGACATAAAAAATAACCACCTGCTTTGGCAGTTGTCTAACAATCTCTCAGCAATGCTTTTTTTTTTCCTTTTCTTTTCCCTGCAGTCAGATAAACATTGAAAAAGCAGCCTTGCCCTATTGTATTGTCATTGTTTCAAGTATGGCGTTACCAGCTGATAATAAATTGTGCCCTGTACTGAGACCCTGCTGTCAGGGCCCTGGCAGGTCCCCCCGTCTGGGGCTCTGGGCCAGCTCGGAGCACGCCGCAGCGGGCAGGCCCGTTCCCCCGGGGCCGTGGTGGAGCGTGGCCAGACAGCCCTGTAGTGTGGGCCGGCTGCGGCCAGGGCTGAGCCCAGCGCTGGGAGGGCTTGCAGCTGAGCTCGGGCCAGGCCTGGGCTCCATCCCCAGCGCAGCCATGCCCCAGCCCCATCCAGTCTGAGGGGCTGCCTGCTCGGCTGAGCCTGGGGCCTGAGGTGGTGGAGCTGCGGCCAGCCCTGCATACCAGCCCCTACCCCGAGGCCCCTGACATGCACGACAGGAGAGCTCCTAAATTGTGAACACGTTCATAATTTTGAGCTTTCCCAGGTTTTCTGTGAGCTGAAATATTTGGGTTTAAGGCGTCCAATGTACCTGGCCAAAGCCAAGTCAGGATCCATGCCAGGCTCAGACCCATATACCTTATGAGCATCACAGGAAAGACAGTAATGAAAAAAAAAGTTGAGTGCAAAGAAAAAAAAAAGCCTCTTTATTCTCTTGCCATGTAGAACTTCTGACAACATGGATCTGTTGTCCTGTATCATTTTTCTTTGGTACCATTACTCAGGCATCAGCGTAACTCAAGCTGTGGCAGTTGGAGGAATCTCTGGTTTGCAGCACAGTGTCCAGCTGGGCTCAGAGTGGCAAGTCAGAGCCAAAAGACATTAATTTACAAGCAGACTTCTTTAGGAAACAGCCCCAAAGAGAATCTTTTAATGAACGCTATATTTTTGTCCTGTTTCTCTTTCTCACTTGGAAAGAGGCATTCTCAGGTGTAAAGTTCCTCTTCCCTGAGCAGAAGTGTATTTCATCAATGTTCAATCTCAAATGACTAGCCCTCTGCCTCCTGCTTTGGGAAACAGTGGGTCCTGTCCACAAAGGATACAAAAGGGATTTTGTTTCTTGGATGAATCTCCAGAATTTTAGACCTTCTCTCTCCACATTCTCCCCTATCCCGCCAGCAGCACAGGGTTCTTCTGCTGGGTTGTTGGATTTCATCTGCTATGAGAACAAGGAAAAGAAAATTGAAACGGCACCCTTATCTACCGGTTAGTTGCATCATCACTAAGATATTAGTCAAAGTATCTTTGAAATATATTCTGACTGTTTCAGATTTTGCATAGTTCAGACTATTTTCTACTGTAAAGGACATATTAAAATTTGAAGACTGTTTTTGGTTTTTAACACCCAATTTGACTGTAAATTTTAAATTCTTACTAAAATGAGACACTAAGTCTTCAGTAATTTCATCAGGAGAACAAATTTTCTCCCCTGTGTCATCACAGAAGGTATCTGCACTGGCTGGAAAGAAAAACGTGGAAGATAAGTTAGGAACTAGGTGGCAATAAGGCAGCAACTAGGCAGCAATAAGATACTACCCTAACAGCTAAAATGCTAAATGCTGTGGTTGCTATATACTCCTCAACATTAATAAGAGCTTCAGCTTCCTATGCCTCTGACATACTATGGTTTATTAAAACTTCAGAAAGTGAGTTTCTGCTAGGAATTTTTGCATGTATTTCTACAGCACAAAAAAACAGCTGACCTCTGTTTAAAAATCAAATTGACTTACAGTTGGGAAAGATTTTGGGCTCCAATCTTTTGTTGAATAATACTGTGTCATTTCTCTTGTTGAAATTGTCTCTCTGTCTGGTTGTTTTTTTCTTTTTTAGTGGAAATATTTATTTGAAGAAGTCAGTGAGGGCATTATTGGGCGACAGTGGAGAAGGTTGCTTTAGTGGGGCTCCTGCTTTGGTTGACAACCTTTAGATGCGAGTGCTTGTCTGAACACACAGCTTTGGGGAGCTTGTTCAGCCCTGGATAGTTATTCAATGGGACACATCTGGTTCTTACAGAGTCAGCACTCCCAACAGCTTCACTGGAACTAGCACTGCAGGATTCAGCCCTATATGAGCTAGAGAAGAGAGATGAATCTGTTTTGCTGAGTGAGACAACAGTCATTGACAAAAATGAATCCACTGAAGGAAGGAAAGAAAATATTACTGCAGCATTATGTTAAACTTTGGGAAACTACTGTGAGGTATTTTGCCATTGCAAATGAGACAGGGCTTCAGAAGGAGCTAAGATATATGGGGCACACAGAATTCCTTGGGTATTTTTGTCATTTAGTGTTTGTGGGTTTTTTTAATGTAATCTAGGTAGGGATTTGTATGCTTGATTTTTGTATTTTTACTGGTGTGACTTGAGTTTAATTTGGTATTTGTTGGGACAAATTTCTCCAAGAACAGCTGTATTCAAACAATAAGTACAAAAAAGGGAGGAATAGAGACAGTACTTTTAGATCATAGGACAAGGAATGGGAATGAAATCTTCTTTAATATCATAGGGAATGTGAAATCATGCTTGGCCCTACAGCTGAGATATTACATTTGAAGAAAAATGTAAATACAGCACATGCTTCAGAATGTTCCTTTTCATTGGAAACTGTTGTTGGACAGAGCTGTGGTCATTGAAATATGAATGGTACAGGTAAACTAAAGGTTTATACAGACTATACCAACACCTTCCCACCCATGAAATAAAACTGGAATTGAAGAAGACAGCGGGGCTATAAAGGTGTGTTTCAAGAGAACTGATAACTTCAAAGACCACTACAGCAGAAAAAAAAGATGAAGAACAGTTCAGAGAAGAAATAATTCTAAATGGATGAAGAGAGCATTTGCTGGTGCAAAGAGTCTGGGAAGAGGAAACAGAGGTTATTGAAAATACACATAAACTGAAAGAAACTGTAGCTCATATGTTGAAGAAGCTCTTGAAGAAAGAAGTGATGAAAATTTATAGCAGCTCATGGTACTTGAAGGGGGAAAGGGAAAGACATGGAGAGCAAGAAAGATGAGCCTTGAGTGTGAGGAAAGCTGACAGTGGCCTAAAGCATACCTGGCAAAGCTGAAAGCTAGTGCTGGAGAGGGCTTTCAGTGAGAAATGGAGCTGCTGAGGGCAGGATGAGAAGGGAAGGATGCAGATTATAGAACAAACCAGGGGTGAGGCCACTGGAAGGAGCCAGGGGAAATGAGATAAAACGATAAAGGGATTTGGAGAAGAGAAAGATTATTTGAAAAGTCAGAAAATGTGGGAGAGCTTTAAGGAAATAGCGTCCTTAATTTTCATCCTTGCATGTAATACATGCAGCAAGTATTACAAAGGTGATGTACCAAAAATCTTTATTCATTGGTAATCTCCAACTGTCATAATGGCCCCTTGGAGGTTTTGGCAGACTCCAATTTAAAATAGCTCTAAGATACACTGACACGAAAAAAACTCTACATAGCTTCAAGAGATCCTAAAACTGCCCTAGTTCAATGAGGAGTCTTCATCTGCAGCTCAGGGTATGTAACTCAGCTTTGCGTTTCAATTTCTCCAAGCTGCTCCTGGTTGCATAACTTGTTAAACCAGCGATCCTCTTCCCTGAACACCAAACGCCAATGCTGGAGGGAAAGAAGCCAAGGCACTACTCTGAGCAGTGAGTTTCAGTAACAGCTGCAAGACCTATGGACAGTGGGCTCACTGTCTCATGATGTTTTAGTGCCTTTCTTGCTGTTACATGAATGTGTTAATGGGGAGACCTATTACATAGGTAGCTTAATGACCATGGGTAGTTATCTGACCTAAAATAGGGGTTCCCTCCTTAGGATAATGGCTCTTTCTGGCCTCACCATTTATAGACAGGAAGGTCTAGCGCTCTGGTAGCTGTGGCTTCTTTGTGCCTGCAGTTTCATAGGACAAACTGTCTTCAAACACTTTAAGTGATGGATAATTCTCTCAAGAGAGTTGGATAAAAGTCCTGTCTCTCATGGTTATGTTTATTAGGAGGTTTTATGCATTTTAAATAAGGAGGAAGGGCATCAAATGTTGCAGGTGAAATACATCTTTAGCTCAGCTGACTGCAGCTGGCAGCATTTTGTGGTTTCGAATCCAGGCTGCTGTGTGCTCTTCAGGGGTCAGGTGGCAACAGTGCTATAGGTCTGAATGATATATGCTGGCAGATATGGTGTCAGTAGGCATGATGGGAAGGGGGCATCCATTTTATGAAGGTTGTGTGTGCCATGCTTCATGGCAAGTGAGAGAAAGTCCTGCAAGGAGCACTGATGATATAAGTGACTTACACATATTTATCAGTTGTCCAGAGATACTGAGAAATAGTGACGAGATTAATGATTTCCAGACTGTACCACAGTTTTGGTATATTGAGATATCCACAGAGCTCAAAGCCTCAGATTAAATATGTAGGATTCAAAGGAGCCTTTTTCTCCTAGGTTCTAAGTGAATCTAAATGCTTCCAACACACACAGCTGCCATCAGTCAGGAGGGCGGGACACAGAGCAAAAGGAGAAAAAGGAAGGACAAACATCTGGGTGTAGCTATTTAGAATATGCTTGTGCAGTATGCATCTTCTTTTCCATACAATTTTTTGGGGGAAAAAAAAAAGTCTGTAACTAAAGTCACACCAGAAGCCTGCTTCAGAGAGCCTAATCATGTAACCTTCACCTGGTGAACAACTCAGTGCGATCGTGCATGTGAGTTAACAAATTCTTCATGCAAATAGAGCAAGAAAAAAGGGAGAGAAGCAGAGCTGGAGATAGGTCCTTGGCTGGTGTAAATCACATAATTGAAGTCTGTGAGAGACATCTACTTGCACTGGTTGCAAATCTGACATTTCTGAAGAACATAGGAGATAAAAATATGAAACAAGAGAAAAACATGTGGTTGTGGTTATGGCATGTTCCTCACTGGCAGTGGATGGACAAAAAGGAGGGATGGATGTGTAATTATTAATGGATAACGTAAATTATGAATGTTTCTTTTTCCATTCATTTCTTCATGAACTTCCTGTGAAAGAGGTCACAGTTTTCTCAACTGTTCCTCACTTTAAAGTATTTGTCATTTTTTTCCAGCAAATAATTCACATTTCAACGCAACTGCAAGGAGCATAGTGGAAGACTGCTGAATGGGTGTGTGGGTCTTTTAGGGTCTCTGAATTGTCTTCTTTCCTTCCCTCACATAGACCTCACAGGAATTCACCAGCGTGAATGATGGACGTACATCAAAAGTCAGGATTTAATAGCCATGAGATACACCTGCTTTTTGGTTTTCATAGAAACAGATACTGTTCCAGCTGGGAAATGTTAGGTCCTGAAAGGCAAAACTTTTTCCAGGAGGGCTCTAGAAGCCCTTTTCCTGGAGGGCTTCTCTGAAGTTTTAATGAAGCAAGGAGGGACAGAAGAATGTTCTTGTCTCTCTAAGGGAGGTGGTTCTCCATAACCAGCTTTTAGTGTCAGAACCTCCTTCACTACAGTCAGTGTTATTTGCCAAGATCAATACTCCATTCTAAGGCATAGAAAGAGTTGTGTCATTGCTAGTTTTCAATCTCACTTTCATGCAGGGAACTGAGCCACTTCTAACGGTCTGGGGCTGGTTTTCACCCACTGAAGTTACAGATAAACCAAGCTGCTGACGTAGGTTTGATATGTGTTCCCAAAATGGGAGTATCTTTAAAAGCCTTCAGGCAGCTTGTTTACAGGCATGGAAGCCTCTGGTCATAGCAGGTTGGAGCCTGCCCTTTCAAGAAAAATCACTAAATCAAGAGGGTATCATAAAAGCACTAGTGGATCTTTGAGCCAAAAGAGGGTAGTTTAAAACTGTCTAAAATTTGTATACTTATCAGCCCCACTCCCACAAGGAAATCACTGTCTCATTATAACATTTATAGTTCTGTCCTGTCTAGCTGGTTACGTCAGCAGGGAAAACACTATGTGAGCAGGCACTGGCACACGTCCTTCTGTTGACCAGGAATAGAAACACAGATGTTTGTGCCTCTGGAAAGTGATGACCCAGATACTTTTCCACTGTGAAATTATTGGTCAAACATATAAATGTACAATTTATAACACTTTTATTTGAATTCTTACAGCTTTTACCGTCACAAGTTGTGATGATGTCATAATATAAATGATGCAGCTTCCAAGGGCGTTTTGACAAACCAGCCTTTAACAAGTGAAGATTAATGAGCTGTTATGAAACTGAGCTTTTATATGTGCTTTTCATACAAAAAGAGTATAAAACAAGTAAATTGAACTGTCTGCCAGAGTACTGATGACGTACAGAATATTGAAATAAATAGCTGATAATGCAAAAAACGCTGAGAGAGGTTTATTCAAGCACTCCATCATCACTGTTTGTATCATTGCTTTGGAACTGTTGTTATTCCTCTTCTCAGCTGCCTGTACACTCCCCACAACTGATTCTTGCCACCATTACTCCGGGGCTGTTAGTCCTGACCCCAGTGTATATACAAGATAAGGGGGAGTTGTTCTGTCATGGTAACAGTATTAACTGAAAACAATAAGTTCTATATGTTTTAATTGTGAAAAAAAACCCCAATATATTCACCCACCTGAGTACTTAGTAATTACTTTCTAAATGTCTTTCTTCAGTGGGACTCATTTCCAAGATGGCTGGCATAGCCTAGCACTGGGAAGTATCACTAAAATGAATATTAAAATAATTACTTCAAAAAAAATCCACACCATAATAAACCAACAAAGAAAACGTAACACAAAACAATGAAACTTCAACATTTATACAAGATGTTCCACTCAAAGATCTCAAAACCCTTGCTGAATGTGGTCATTTTAAACATTGCTTATTTCTTCACTGCCTTTGGATACCACGAAGACAAATTGTTCAGATTCACTGTTGTGTTCATATTGCAATAGATACCCAAGCATCACTATCCTCCGGTGTGTATATATATATTATTTTTTCTTCTTCTAACACAGAAATTCCAGTACTTTGGAAGCTAACCGTTGCTTCTATCAAAATATGTTCAGTATAATCTCAGGACAGGTTGGAACAGGACATCAGCTAGAAACCCACAGTTGGTGAAATAAGGATATAGTGAGGTGGTATACAGTTACATGAGCAGGAATTCTCCAAGGACATTTTGATGAAGTCCTCTATGGCTGTGAAAAGCTGCACAAGATTATTAATGATCACAAGTGGTCAGAATGTTTTGCATGGTCAGAAACAGGATAAAAATAACACACAACATTTTTATTTTAACAGTGTGCTAGTATGGAAAGATGCTTTGTATTGTAGTGCCATCCTTTCTGGAACAGATCAAAAGACTATTGATCTACAGATTCTTCTACAAGCAAGTGAACTACAAATGTCCAGGGAACAGTGCACCCATCACTCTGAGCTTGAGAAGCAAGATCTTATGATGCTCTTGAATATACTCAAAAGTAAGAACAGGAGATTTCTGAGGGGAAACAATCACAGTTCACCATAGAGACTGGAGGGTGTGTGACAGTCAGAATCTCCTCAGGATAAGAAGGGAAATCCGGAAAGGGGAATCACATTCTTGTTGGTGTGGTATTTTCCTAATCACGTACTCTCAATGAAAATTTGTGGCAGGGTCACTGAAAATCAGGTTAATCATATGGCAAGCACAGTGGTTGCTTCATAATGCATGGGCTTGCTAAGGATTAGAAATCTATTAGAGAACAGATTTAGAATTCCATTGAAGAAAGTAATGAACTGCATTTCAGTGGAGAGAAAGCAATCTCAGATAAGCAGAGAGCACAGTCAGTCTGACAGTGTGTTGAAGCAGTTCAAGAGGTGAAGTAAAAGTCATACGAAATCACTGAGGACATACACTGAGGTGAAGTTCTTTTATTTATTTATTGTGCTGTAGATTTCTTGAGTTTTGCAGATAAAGTGCATACAAGATCAGATCTATTAAAAGCAACTCTCAAAATTCTGAACACATGGGGCTGAAGAAGTATTTAGCTAAGAAGCAGATAAAAAGTCTCAAAGATCCTTCAGACAAAAAATAAGAAGCTAGTGAATTATGTTTCTAAATGTTCAGTGAACTATCAGTAGATTGAAATTATACATGAAATGACTCCACAAGGTACACAGAATCTGTAAAAATAGACAAGAATGTATTTTAAATCTCCAAAATCTGAAAGAAGAACAAGAAGCATATGCCTAACATTTATTTTGCAAACAGAATCCAAACCCCCGAACCTTGGAAGGTGTCTCTCCCCAGCTGTGAAATGAGCTGCTGGCAAACTAGTCGCTCTGTCTGGATTTCCTCATCTATTTGGATATGACACCTATGCTCCCAGTGAAACTGCATAAATATGTTTTTTAAAAACTAAGCGCAGTACCACAGAAATCAGTATGCAAACAGTGTGTTGCTTCAGTATCACTACCGGGCTGCCCTGCATTCCAGACTTCATGTGTCACAAGAATTTATTCTCTCTGCATAGCATGTATATTGGGCCTAAATTAGCTGTCGGCATAGGTAGATACTTCATAAGCAGCAAATTTTTACCTTTTGTTTCTCTGTGCTATGGAAAACATTAAACTCTATGATGTGATGGTGCATAGTTTGCTTTCCTCTCTGCCCACCTATCATCAGAAAAAAAAAAAAAGACATTTTTGGGTGTGTCTTTGTTCCTACCGTTTCAGAGTTTGCAGTGAGTACAGAAAACTGAGAAAGGCAAAATATTTAGAGACTGCTGTTTAGCTCAAGCAGCATCTTAATGAAGATGCCCTTCTGTTAATAGACCTATACAGGGAAAAGAAAGAGAGGCTCTGCAGAGAGTAGAGGGATGTCAGACTTCTGTCCGCAGCAGCCAACAGAGAGTTATTAGCTCACAAACTGTGTGACCTGGGATTCAGGTGTCCTGGGCTCAATGTTTGGCTCCGATTTCTGTGTCACCTCACACAAATCTTTTAATCATTACACATTCCTGTTCTGCATCAGCAGAATGGATTTGAAGTGTGGAATTTCTCCACCCTGGAGAACACATGGTAAGAAAATATTCTAGAGATACTGATGTCAGTGTCACCCACAGGACTTCTTGCTTGATCTTTTACCCCATCATTTATTATAGACAACAGCAGGTAACTTCTCATCCACTCTCAGGCTTTTTTCTGATTTGGGTTTTTGGGGGGCTTTTTTTTTTGGGGGGGGGGGTAGGTCTGGTTTGTTGGTTGTTGTTTTTTACCTTACACATTGATGCATTGTTTTCTTTCCGTTCTCTTTTACCATTAGTTCTTTCAATGTGTTCGCTAACTGTGTGGTCTGCCCCACTAAGCTGCAACTCGGAATCACTTTCAGCATTCAACTGCCTGCACTTCAGCGTACACACTGCAGTGTTTCAAAAAAAGCTTCTTCATCATGCCTGTCTGACCCCACTGCAAAAGAATTTCTCTTCTATTTCCATGCTACAGTCTTCCTGACTAAACAGTTTTTCTCTTCCAGCTTAGCTGAACCTCATACCTACAACCTCAGTCACATTTTTCCCAGCTTGCATTCGCTTTTGAAACCTTCTACACCCCTACTCTTGACTTCTTTGCATCTTGACAGCAATTTATACCAGTGAAAACTGTATATGCCTTTCTTTCATGAAATGACCCTTTGACCTCCCCGCCCCACCCCAGATTGCCTTACAGTCTTTGTAATAGTTCTGCAAGTGTCATCTTCTGCCCTGATACAAGTGCGAGTTCTTGAGTCCATATTTGGTCCTCAGTCTGCCTTATATCTGTAAATTTTCCCTCCTTTACCCTGTCTGTTCTCTTACTATGCTCAAGCTTTTCTCTTTATAGTAAAATCGTACTTGAGTCTTTCCTATCTTAATACAAATTGAATATGCACCCTTAGCTTCACAAGCCTTTGAAAGTAAATTCTCCATTTTCATTTCTGTGTATTTGAAAGTGCTGTTTAACTCTGCAGATCTACTTTTCCAGTTATGTCCTCACTTTTCTTCCCCTCTTGCTCCATCAGACTTCTCCCACTGAACTTACTAAAACCTTTTCTCTTGGAAGTGCCCAGGACTGTTACTCAGGGTTCATTCTTCTTGACACACCAATTACATGCATATCAAGTATCAAACCTATTGAATCTTTCTGATGATGGCCCTCATTTTTGGGCAATGATCCCAATAAATATCTGAGAAATTATCATGTTTATTATCTTATTGTACTTCAAATCTTGCTTAAAATTCTCCTTGTCAGTGAAGGCATTGGTGATCCAGCTCCCCTCTGTCATGCTGACCAGCACTGTTTCACATTTTTCCTTGTGTAGGTTCATGTTAACTATTAATGTCTCTCATATTGTTCTTATGATAGCAACTGTCTTTTACTCTGGATCTGTGTAGCCCATAGCTCAGTCAGGCCTTGCTCCATAATTGGCACTTTAAGTACTACAGCAATGGTAATAACATTAACAGTAGATAGAATCCTATTGACATTCAGCACTGTAATCAGCACCATTAAAAATGCCTATAAATAGTACAGAGAAATTATTGGCAGGGAGGTCATGTGTTTCCTAGGTTGTTTAAAAAACACAAAACAAAATTAAAGTCTTCTTAATGAGCATGTCTTGAGTCTGATTTTCTTAGATTAAATCAGATTAACCCACTAAACATCATTCGTAGCTTCAGTTATGATTCAGTTATTTCTTTTCCTGAAGCTAAAACATGTTGAAGACCTTCTTGTGTTGATTCAGTCTTTTTCACCACCGTGATAAGCAAGGATTTAAAAGAAGAGTTGGGCAAAGCAGGGGTTAGAGGACAGGTTGCAGCTACCTGATCTGAGTGTTCAATCAGGATAATCAGCTACGGTGATCTGACTCTCCTTTTTATACTAATTGAAAGCGATGTGGGCTGAACAGTTAAAAAGGAGGACTCTTTCAGAAAAGGACTCACAAGAAGTGTGGATGGAAATGTGGGTTTCTCTGGAGAGTGGCCAAAGATTTTACTGTGAATATTGGATTATGCAAGCTGTTATTTATGTGTGGCGATGAAACAATCAAGACCTCCCTTACATTAACATTTTTCTGCTGTCCCATAAAGTTAATAACACTTGTATATCTCTCAAAAGGTGTTTAAGTCTTGCATGAATGTGCAGCATCCTCTACATCCTTGCTTTGAAGGGCTTCTTGGAATGTGCTCCACACTTCACCTAGTTTGTCACTTCATCAGAAAGAAAGAGTGCTATTTCTGTCTGGCCCAGTAAAACCATTACCAAAACAGGGTTCTGTAACTACATTTCTCATGCAGCTTCTCACCTGAACCTTGCCGACTCCTAATTGGTTTTGGATACCCCATGTTTCTTATGCAGCCTTCTCCTGTTCTTTTCAGTGGTTGATGTCTCTAGCAGTCTGTCATATGGAGCTGTTTATTTCCCAGCTCTCAAGTACTTTGCATTTCTCAACAAGGTGGTCTCACAAACTATCTTAACATGAACATCAAGGTTCAGATGTGATCCTCTCTTCATCAAGCTTCTAATTTGCAAAACCCTGACCCAACAGGCTTGTATTCATGAAGTTAATCTTCCGTATCTCCCTGATATTGGGCAGAAATATTTAGGTCGCAGTGAGATAGGGCAGAGACGCTTAGGTCACAGCGACATTGTTTAATTTAGGCCTGACTACTTTGCACAAACAACGCATGCCTTACTAACAATTATGCCCTTGAAGAGGAGCTAACAGACTGATAAAAGGGGAACATCCAGCCCAGAAGGTGCCGAAAGATGGACGATTGCCTAAGAAGCATGAAGTTAACAAAACTCTAGGGTA
>Ga0181612_161990_pt1 | contig 17252 bp, 18 predicted proteins | sample HoacroProtozoa21_FD_119630 | JGI IMG/M metagenome (GOLD analysis project Ga0181612, IMG submission 119630) | Hoatzin crop microbial communities from Cojedes, Venezuel. Combined Assembly of Gp0051906, Gp0051904, Gp0051908
TAATAATTTCTAGGGGAGAGAGAGGGAAACGAAAATAATGACTAAGCCAAAAAAATGACACCATTTCTTTAATTCAGGCACTGTCGGGAGTGCCTGTTCTTCCCTCTTCTTCTTTTTTTTAATCTTGAGGAAATCGTCATGATGATTGTAGCTGATGTACGCTGGCAAAACATTTAAGCAGACATGTGCCTGAAAGCATGAATCACATTTATTTTCTTCTTCTTTTAGGAAATATGTTATACTGATTAAGGCTTTTTCATCTGAAAATGCACAAAACCTGTTGCAAACACCTCAACCCTGTGAAGCAGGTAGAGCTTGTGTGCTGGATGGGCAAACAGAGGTGGAGAGTCTGGGCAGCTTTCCCAGTGGGATGCAGGGAGCGAAAAAAAAAAAAATCAGTCTCCTGTTCAAAGCTGGACCATATTTTCCATTAAAAATCCATTAATTTCTCTCAGCTGCATCTCGTCTGGGGAGGAACTGCTGCCACCACCCAAGACACTCAGCAGAGGTATGGTCTCATGCCAGGCTCAGCCTCCCTCTCCGACTTTTGGGAAGATCCAACCCAGATATTTTAAGTCCTCCCAGTTTTAATGTGTCACCGGGCTGGTTTTGTGGGCAGAGGAGCGTGGCCGGGAGGTGTGTGGGGACAGCCCCCATGCTGGGGACGGAAGCGATGCTGCTGGCTTTATTCACACATCTCCTCTCTGTCACGGGGGATCCTCGGCTCGCCATGCGGTCTCACTTGTCACCACTCATGCCCTAAAAGTTATAGGCATCTTTGGGTTATGTATCAGCACCAGGCCGAAAGATTGTCTGCAAACTCACCTACGCTGTTTATTTTTGGAGAAAAAAGGCGCTCAGCCTGCCAGCCGACTCTGGGAAGAGGTCTTTTTCCAGAGAGTGATGGAGGACAAGAATTTAGATGTCAGTCTGGTTCTCTTATTTAAATTTAAATATACCCTACATGTTTTCTGATTATGGAGAGGTCACTTGAGTGTACACACTATGTACCGTCATCTTGCTTTCCATTTTTTTGTGTAAAAGTTAAAAAACTTAAAGCTTAAAAGTCAATACAAACACAGTATCCAAATGCGGTGTATAATCTTTCGCTTATCTGCATGCCATTGCTCAAAACAAATGCATTAATGTATTTTATGTTTCATGGTTATGAGTTGCCCTGAGGATAATCAAATCAAAATCAAATGCACCTGCAGAAGATAAGGTCGCTGATACTGTTTCCCACCGTTTCCCACTCTGGCTGCTAGTTTCGCTGCAATCGCATTTATTACTCACTCTTAGTTTCATTGCTGTTTCTTTAAAGATTGCTTTTCCATATGGATAGATTAAGTATAGAGTTTTTTAAGCTGCATGCTCTGCAGAAATGAGACTCGCTGACAAAGCTAGCAGTCCTAGATGTGATCCTACGAGTCAGAAGTAGTGGGGAGAAATGGGTCGCAGTCTCCCAAAGGGAGGGGAATTCCTCGGAGCAAGGTCTATAGCAGTGCCTCTATCTCTGCCTCGCCTGCCCCTTAATCAAGCGATCATATCGGCTCCCTCGCTCCTTTCAATGGGGGAAAATTTGCAGACAAATTCCTGCCAGTGGGACGCTGGAGCTCTCCTGTGTGGCGGGATTAAGATACCTGTCACCCCCGCCCGGCTCACGCTGGGAGCGGGGCTGGGAGCCCCGTGCTGGCTGCAGGGCCAGTCACTTCCAAACCCCCATCAGAAAGTGAAATAAAAGCCAGCTCCCCAGTGGCCCGGCAGACCCATTGACCAAGGCAAACAACTGTGTAAGTGGTCCCATATGCTATAGGTACGTTAGAGGGACATAAATTGTGCTCATGGTGGTGGCAGCTTGGCTCTGCCGCGGAATCGCTCTCGCCTTTTATTTACTGGAGGGGCAGCTACCCTTCCCAAAAGATGTGCGAGTGACACCGCAGCTCTGAAAACAGGATCTTCCCCAGCTGATTAGCCAGCAGAAATACTTGAAGCGATGCACGTGCTGCTGTTTCGGGCGGTGAGCGCTGCTGCCAGGGGGTACCTGTCGGGCAGCAGCTCTCTCCTCCAGCCTTTGTTCCTCCACCGCTCCCCCATCACCAAATGAAGGTTGTATGGGCAAGGACAAAGAGCCTGTTCATACGAGGAAAGTTTTGGGGGCAGAAAGGACTGAAAGGCTCAAGATACGGCAAGGCTTAATGCCATAAATCTGATTAATTTACCTTGTGACAATTGTAACAAAAAAGCAAAGGCTGGGAGCCGGGGCTGCGGGCTGACCTTTTGCTCGCACTGAAAGGCGGCACAATAGGGGCTGGGGCTGGTCAGGGGAATGACCCTGCCTTTCACTGCTACCTGCTGCTTCCGACAATGCAACCGGACACAGCTCTCCGCGTGATGAAAAGCACCTTCCCACCAAAGGTCCCTTTTTCCCCCTGCCCTGGACAGGGGCAGCCTGAGGGTGTTTGGCCTGGGCAGAGCCAGCTGTGCTCGGGGCGTAAATGGGCATTACTCACTGATGTTAATATCCATCGGGCAAAACTACCCTGGTGCTCCAGGACCGGACGCGGCATGCCCACTCGAATGGCTGCTGCACATGCAGGAGGCATGGGGGGATCTGGGCTGGGCTGCCCGGCGAACGGGGAAAGGCTTTCGAGGGTTCTCATCCCACTGCTGCATGGTGCAAAGCCGAAACCCCAGCCCGTGGGGTGGGATGACCCTACGTGCATGGGAGCTTGCTGCACTGAGGAGTGCCCCTGAAGGCAGCAGCTGTGGGAAAAAGTTTTTCTGTGCATGCCCTGGAGAGCATCTTCCTTGGGTGCCCTCTCACTGCCCGACGAGCACTGGATTGACTCCTCTCTTGCCCCTTGCTAACCATGCCCTAAAGCACACAAGGAGGGCATGCACTACCTGCAGCAGCAGCAGCACCTACCAGCAGGAACATCTGCCCCAGAGGCATCCCAGAATAGGAAACAGGCTAAAGTTTTGCTCAACAGAAATCTATTTATCTGAGGAATTAACCATTGTGTTCAATACTTGTTCTCTGGACTTGTCTTTGCCTCCAGCATCTGCTTGGCCCTGAGCAGCAGCCGTTCCTACCAGGTACCACTTCTTGCTTGATTGAAATGGGACTGGAGAGACCTTCAGGTGGCGAACAGAAGCTCTGTGTGTGTCCCTTCACCCAGGGCAGCGCCCGTCTGCGCCCAGCGTCGTCCCAGCCCTGCTGCCTGTCAGGAAAGTGAGACAGAGTAGTCTTCTACCCTCTTCACATTTCAAGCTCTCTTCTCTACACTGTGACACTTTGGCTTCAGTTCTTTTCTCGGAGTCACTATCATGAGGAAAGTTTGGGGAATTTCACAGTTTATTTTAGTTTAATCAGTGTAAAAAAAACATGAAAACTTAAAAAGTAGGTGAAAAATAACTCTAAATCTTAACAGGACTGTATACCAGTCAGGCAAAACCTATTGTCTGCCTTTCAATGCACTGGCTGGTATCTCCTGATATGCATCAAAAATAAATAGTTAATAAGGTGTTTTGACTGGAACATCTGCTGCAGTTCTTAGTTGTGGGGGCTTAATTGCAGACTGGAGTATCAAACTTTCAGAAGGTTTGGGGACAGAGATTGATTGGGGTCACCAGGTTATTCGGAATAAAATCCCAATCCTTATCTCTCAAATGCAATGTCCAATTGATTTTCTCTGGACCATTACACACCACACACTGCCATGAAGCCCAGGAAGGGAGTGGCAGAAGATCATACTTCTCAAAATCCTTTCGAAGCAAACTACCGCGGTCCTTTGTGGGTTCTTGAGGAGACACAGCTTTTGCCCGTAAGGACTGAAGAACCAGTGATGAAACCACCATGGCAAAGGCTCAGCCATTTTCCAAACTTAGTCTGTATCCAGAGAGGGGTTGCTGCCCCCAAGACTGCATTTGCAAAGCACCCAGCCACATGTGGTGGGCCTGGGTAGTTAAAATCTCCAGCTACTGTTCAGACAAATTGAGCATTTCCATTCAAATTGCTGAATTTCATTTATTCCAGCACTGCACCCTGCAAAACTGGGAAAAGCTTCAGCCTGTGAGCAGAGCTGGCAGAGACGGGAATGCGTGTGGTGCAATTTGCTTAACAGGAAAATGCTTTAAGGTTAAAGGGAGCTCTTCACACCAAAGCTGTGGCTCATTACCTACCAAGTCCTAGGCAGCCTGGATTTGCCAATCAAATAATTTTTAATCAAATTGCCAACACCAGCCCCAGCTGCCCTCTCCCCTCCCTGGGGAAAGTGGGCTTTGATATCCCAGCTAGCCCCGTCCCCTCACTGCTGAAGCTCAGGCTTCCCATGGGGGTTTCCTGGCATCCCTGTCTGGTTGATGGGCTGTCCCCTTTCTCCCCGGTCTCCTGGTGGGAGCAGGCTGGGGTGCAGCCTCCCTGGGGACAGGTTTGTGCAGACCTGGGTAAAGCCTAAGCCAGGAGGGGTGGTGGGTGGAGGGGACCGGCTCACTCAGAACCTGCCGGCACGGTTTGTTCTGCAGCCCCTAATCCTTCCTGGTGGGCTCCTTGCCTTTATTGGCTTCCACCTAATTCAGGCTTGGGGAAAGCAGCTTTGCCCTATGCCTCCATTGATTTATCATCTTCAGGGTTTGGCTGTTGCCCTGGGTAATTGGCAGCAGTGACATATTTGGGCTGAATTTCATTGTATGCACTAGGAAAAGTCAGCAAACAGAGTTGAGTGCTGTGTCAAGTATTGCCTTTGACTTTCTATTGCAGCATTTGGGAGCTGTTTTGTGCTTGGACTGAGAAAGCCTCTGTTCTGGTTGAGCCTTTGTCTGAGATGTTGGAGGTTAGTCTAAGGAGAGCAGTCTGGGAGACCCCACTAATCCCTTTTTACTTTTTGAACAAGAAAGTCAAGTGTTTTTTATAATAATAATAATTTGAGCTAATAAGTAACATGCTGGCTGGATCTGCAGCTGCCTGGGGTGGAGCAGATTTGTTTTCTCCTTCTAATTAGGAAGCCTTAGCTAATGTCACACATGTCTTCATTTGCGGATTTTCTGGAGAGGTCTGGACTCTCACGGCTAAATCAGCTCAGGCTCCAGGCACCAATGCTGGCTTCCACCACCCCAGAGCTTAGCCCCCGCCCTTCATCTCTGCCATTCGAACCCTGCTCTGCCCTCGCCGCTGAGCATTTTTAGAACGACCGCAGGCTCTGGTGTGACCCTGAGGCAGGACACCCACCCATGAACCAGCCAGGGATGCTTAGTGAGGGTAGGCTCCTCTTTCTGTGGGTAGAAATGTTTAGTTTATTATTCCTTTAATTCCTCCACGCTGCGTTCCTGCCTCATCAACACGCATTAGCAAACTAAATCTTCGTCAGTGCGGGAGGTCTCACTTCCTTTCAGGGATAACAATTCTTTAAGTCTGTGGGAAGATTAAAAGTGCAGTACTAAGTAAAAAATCATACAGCTTGGGAAGGTAAATGCCCGTGACTGTGTTCATTAACAATATTGTATATCATCTAAATGAGAGAAAATTTAAAGCCTTAATGATTTCCTTCTCACCAATACATGGTGTTCGGTGCCAGCTCAGACAACGGAGAAGGACTAACCTGTTTTATCTCTGCTCTACTTTAATGGTTGTTTTGCAAACACTTTAGGAAAGTGTTCAAATTCCCATAAAATTGATTTTTGGTGGAAGCTGAAGGGAAAAAAAAAAATTTCTATTGAGTGATTTTTACAATAAGATTAACTTCACAAGACCTCAACTTTGGCCCTAGCTGGCCTTGACAATGCCTCCCTTTTAAGAAGGTGATGCAGCTATCTATAATTAGCCACGGCTAGTTAATAACTCATCTGTTAATGTCCAGGCCCACTAATGGAATGTTTCAAGGTACAAGGAACCAAGGTTAGGCCAACAAGGATAAAATCATGTCTATTTTAGTTTAATGAATTGCATTTCCATTGTTGCTGCGTTTTGTTTGGACAGTCAGATGGATAGCTGGGCTTTGGGACCGCTTTCGGAAGGGTTACCGTTTCCTGCAGCGCAGCAGCTCTGGCTCCCTCCCTGAGCCTCTCTGGCCATAACCTCATTGCAGATAAAGGTAAGAGCAATAGCCTGTGCTCATCTAAGCTTAACTGCTGAATTGTTCAAAGCTTTGGTGGTGGTAACTTCTTGCAATATCCCATTATTGCTTTTAGTATCCCCTGAAATAACAGGAATTAACGCAGCAGTGGTCTGCGACCCTGCGGCAAGGTGTTGCCCCTCATTGCCTGGTGTGGGTCTTCACCCTTTACTGCAGCTCAGAAGAAAGGGTCCCTTAGTCTGCATTCCCACCACTTTAGGTGGGTGACCTGCAAGGACAGAAGCCAGGCTGTTCAACATAGACCTTAACATGCTCATCTGAAGAGATGTCTTTCAAATTAAAGATAAAACCAAGGTCCTGGTGTTGCTGCATCTTGGACCCTGGCTGCATGATGATATTCAATCTTTTTTAAATATCCCCAGAGCTTTGAGACATTTGGTACAGGACAGCTGAACTTCTACTGGCTTTGAATAATCGTGATATTTAGGCACCTAGCCTCATCCATAATGAAAACTAGCACAATAAGCCAGACAGTGCTGTCCAATACAATCTCAGCTGGTGCTAGCACTGGTTCTAGCTAGAAGTGAGAATTGGCAAGGAGCCTTGTCTTGGTAAAGACCATGATATTGATTTGCATGACAATCATTAAATACCAGAAGTGTGCATTTTCCCATTTTCAAAATGAAAAGAAAAATTACATATAAAATTGTGCCAAATTGACCCTTTCCCTGAAACTTTCTGCTTTGGTGTTCTGTTGAAAAATTCCTGCCCAGCTTTAGTCGTGGGAAAGAATTTTCTCCTTAACGTTGTTTTGGTCAGAAAAAAATAAATCTTTGTTTGCATGACTAGGTCTCAGTCATGAAAAACTGACCCCAAAAAATGCTGCTAAGACTTTCCTCTGACTGTAGAGACTCCAAAGGGGACATGTTATTTGAGAAGATGCATGCTTGAGCGGAGTGGGGACTGGAGGGAACTGGGGAAGAAGAAATCCGTTGGAAGCTCCTTGTTCCGTAAGGGGAGTTTTGTTTAGCATAGAGCACTTGAACCAAGCGAGACGCCAGGGGCCAGGACCGTGTCACATAAGACTGCATGTGGAAGCCTGCCCTTGCGACACTGCCCGCAGGGAGCTCTGGAAAACAAACCCTTTTCCAGGCCACGCAGCCCCGGCTGGGCTGGAGCTGCTCCTTCCCCTGTGAGCCTCTGATGGGAGCTGAGGCCATCTCGGGACAGGCAGTTTTGGGTCCTCTGCAAGCAGTGAGCTGTCTGTCGACCTACATCCCCAGTGTCCAGCCCACCCGTGAGTCAGGCAGGCACTTATCAAGGTTTTAGATGATTCCTCGGTATTCTCCAGACCTCTTGGGCTTGTAAAGCCAGACAGGAAATCTTGCAGAAATGGTTTTTCCTGTCTGAATCCCAGCCAGGCCCGTTTTGAAGACTACCTGGAAATAGCTGGAAGACAGTCTTGGTGAAAAAAATTCCCACAGTTTGAGCCCTGGCTAGGGACTGGAAGCTGGGCAAAGATTAAATCCGGTTTTCTCAAATCTTAGGAAGTCCTGGGGTGTGTAAGAGAGCAAGGATATAAATACTAGGATCCCCTGTTGCTTTAGGCTGGGCTTTCCAAAGGATGTGAGTGACAGACAAACTCCGCTCCCCTGTGTTCCTGGGATGAGAGAGCCAAACTCCACGTGGCTCCTCTGGAAATCCCCCCACGTCCCTGGGCAGAAGCAGGGCTTTCAAACGGTGATTCCTGCCTTTCTTCCTCTGGAAAACTGATTGATTTCCTCATGTATTTGTGCTTCTCCTGCTCTGGCCTCAAGCTCTCCAACAGTGAGTTCATCTTCCCCTTTGGCTGCATGGTCAATGCCAGGTGAGCTTCCCTCTCTGGGAAGGATGGAAAAGTTGGTCTTTTCACTCGATAAAGCCAAAGCAGCCTGCAGACTTGCTCCCAAACCTGCTGCCGATAGTCTGACAACAAAATTTAAATCTTGTTACAAACCCAGTCAGCTCTATGGAGGCTGGTAGTTGCTGCTGGCATTCCCACTGGAAAATATCACCAGTGGACAAAAACCGTAGTGGTTTCAGACATTTGGCTATGGTAGGGTACCAAGCATGCAAAACCATTTGTTGCATTAAGTCCAACCTAAGCAAACTAAATTGCAGCTTCCACGATTGATATTTGAAGCCACAGATAGGAAGGCAAAACCAACAGTTCAAACCTAAGCAGTTAGCATCTGAACTTGAAAAACGCCCACCATTCAGCCTTCAAGAGCACTTTTGAAGCTGCCTGTAGAGAAAATAATTAAAGAGATGAAAGATACAGTGACTGATAGTAATAAATCACATGCAGCTGTCTTTGCCCTCTCAGCAAACATAAATCACTTTTGCCTTTAAAATACAGCAACAAGCATTCTTCCCAGATCGCTTTGAATTTATTAGACAAGGTCATTAGAAATGTATTAGGGCAAAATCTGAATTTATCAACTGAGATACTTAATAGCTTAATTGTTCAGTTAGTGATGGGTATGTGCTCTGTCTAGTTTTTGGGTGAGCAGGAAGACAGCCAGGAATGCCGGTTGCCGTGCAGGAGGAGGTGCCACGGTCCCCAGGGGCAGACCGCTGGCTCACCCACCAGTGCGGCTGGCACAGGGGCAGGGACGCAGCCCTTCGCCGTGTCCCTGGCTCTGCAGCCAGGGCACAGGGCCTCTGAGATGGTTTCTAATGAGCATCAGGCAGGTGTGTTTGTCTCCCTGGTAATTGGCTTAAAGTTGGCTGGGGTATCTTTTGAGAAGGAAACCTGTTACAGGGCCTGCAGCTGGGCTGGACCGGAGCTTGTCTCAGGCTTTTTTATGTGTGCTAATTGGAAGGGCAGTCGGGAAGCTGGGGGGGTCAGATAAGTTCAGCTCTGCTCTGGTCCCTGCTGGGACCAGCCTGCAGCACGCACACCCCTGCACTGCGCGGAGCTGTCTGCCATGGACTGCCAGGTTTGAATTCAGCGGAATTTTTGCCTGTGCATGCAGGAGGCTCTCCTAGCCTTGAGCTTTGAGGCAGATGCCAAAACTACTCTGCAAGGACCTCTCCTCATTGCAGTCCCGCTTGCAGGACACAACACACTCTGCAGCTCTGCCCTCCCTGGCAGGGACCATCTGCCAGGAGAGGGGTTTCTTGAAGCAGCCAAACCCCACAGACTCGTTTGCACGTGTGCCTCTCTTCCTCTGGGACAGGATGCGGGAGGCAGCACACAGCAGGTCTGAGTCACAGGCGCCGACCACACGTCTGGGGTTTTGGTTTCGCAGACCACCAAAGGGCAGACACCAAGCCTGCGGCGAGAGCTGGGGCGTGCTGGTGTGGTGCTGCTGGGATGGGGTGTGCAGCACCCGGCAGGGGCTGTTCAAAGCTGCACAAAGCTCAGCTCCTGGAATAAGAGGAAGATACTCCAAATATCAGATTTAGCATGGCTTTCTGCTCACTCAGAAGCTGCTACTAACCAGGCATCTGCAGTCTCTGTCTGAGAAACATTCAGCACCTACATCTTCTGCTCTGGCTTTCAGCTCATCAAACAGAGCTTTGCACTTGTTCAGCAGGCAAAGCCTCTGCTGAACCTGTCAGGTGGGCCAGCATCTCCTTGTAGGTCAGGAGATGGACAAGTGAAGACTTCCAGTGAGAACCGGTTCCTCCCGGGATGTTCAGTTCCATGAAACAACAGCATTTGCTTACTTTGTCTATATTTCCAGGCAGAAATCAGAGTCTCTTCTTCCTCTCTCTCTCTCCATGCTTGTTCTGCCTGCCCAGGAGAAGCCAAGTACTCCAGGAGTTAATATGAAACAGACTGATAGATAACTCTTTTTGAAACCAATGGGTATTTTGCTTTGTGGCAGACTTCATGATTAGACCCCCAAATTTTTCACTGCAGTATGTTTTCTCTTTCTTCCAGATGATAGGTAGCTCAAGAGTAAGGAAGAAGGTAAGAGGAGAAAACATTAATTTAATGACTGCAATGGCAAACTTTATTACAGCAACTTGGAGGGGGGGGGGGAATGTCTCACCATCTTCGCTGCGTAACAATGTCCCGACAGACATGATGTCACTGTGTCCTGAAAGGTGTTTGAGTTGGAAAGCCTTTTCACCACTGTTTTAAGGGGCTGTTTAAATGATTAATAAGGTTTACCCGTGTAATTTATTTTCTCAAAATAAAAAGGTACAGTAGGTATAAAATATATTTGAAAGGGATGACTGTGTTTATTAATGTTATAGGAGTTATATTGCCAGACATTATCAAAATAAATATACTTAACTGTAAGAGAAAAATGTAGCATCTGGTCAAATATTATACATCTGTATATATGTGCCCTGAGAATTTGTGTTAAAAGGAAGAAGTAGCTGGGCGGTATATTATTTTGGGCCTCATATCACGAAATAACACAAACAGGAGATTTTACCTGGTTTTCGTTCTCACTAGAGATACACCTAGAATATATGTGATGTATATTTTGATTAAGTGCACCCATTAAAGCTATTTAATGGTGTTTATTATTGCACATTCTAGAACATTTACCCAATGGACAATACCTAAATTTCTTCCAAATGGGGCTTGTTGAAGTTAAACCCTTACTCCCTGCTCTGCAGGCCCAGGGAAGGACGGCTGCTGGGGGTGAGAACAGCACGTGACGGATACCAACATAAGCCACGCTCAGCTGTTTTCCACCTTCCAGCTGTTTCTCTTTGAAATTCCTCTTTCCCGTATGTGGTGTCTACCTGCAGGACAGTTTCAACAAAATCCTTCTGAGCCAGAGTCCTGGGTTTTTTTGTCTTACATAATCAAAGATTGCCCTTATTTCCAGTGGAAGATTTGCTTATGGGGAAGTTTTCAGTGGCAAAATGGATTTTCCCAAACACAGCTTATTTTGTAGATCCCTGAATCACAGGAAATTAGTTTAGATGGTTAGAAGTGATGAGAGTTGGGACCTTCTCACGCACCAGCTGCGCGATGACTCCTTACTCTCTTTTCTCATTAATCTTCTGTAGGTTGCAAATGCCTGTGCAGATATTCCCATGCTCCATTCAAACACTGGCTGGTCCCTGCCACCAGTCCAAGGGGCTCTGCAGTGCCACGGTCCTCAACTGCCGATGGCTAAGGGGTGACCAGGCTGGGCTGTGGCATCCTAAACCACAAGCTGACTTCAGAACTCTTAGACTTGACTTCCCCGAGACACTGTTTCCTCCTGTGTGAAACAGGGATAAGCATTTCCCTGACCCAATGGCACTGAGATGAACGGTCTACGTGAGCAGTCCCATTTCCTCCCCAAGACTTCTTTTCTCCATGCTCTGCCAGAGGACACCAGGATGCCTCCTGCCTTCCTCACCTTTCCAAACTTGGTGCCTGGGGAAGGGCTGCTCCCAGCCCTGCTCTCAGCTCAGAGCTTATCACCATTAAGCATCTTCATGGCGTATGCCCCTGCGCAGAGTAATTCCTGAAAATAAAAGTTGCTGGAGAAGCAGAGGCTCTAAAGGAGGTTGGATTTCTTTATCTGGAAGTGTTCACTTGCAAAATTTTCAACTTCCATCCCTTAGGCACAAATATCCAGCAGACAGTTGCCTGCATCTCCGAGGGCCATGGTCCCTTCCTGCTGCCCTGTAGCTGCTCTACCCCACACCGAGGACCCTGCTAATATTGCCAACAATGCAATTTTGGCATCTTCTGGCATTTTTAACTCTTATTAAAATAAGCCCAAATGGAAATTGCATTCTGCCTCCTCTGGGGTTTCCATGGAGCAGATCTAATTATCTTTCTTTAATAGCACTAATTGGTGGACTCACAGCCTTGGCCATTCAGCCCACTCCTGTGTGCTCCCTTTATCCCTTGCACTGCCCCAGCCTCTCGGGCTGGATGGGATTTAAGCATGGTCTGATGGTTTGTGAAACCGCTTTGACTTCTTGCCCCCAATTCGCTCGTGCTACCTGAGCTCCCCGACCTGTTGACAGAGGAGCTTTCCTTTGTCTTTGCAAATTGACACAGCTGCACACTTTGCAAATAGACTCAGATGTTGAGCTTCGGGTTGAATGGATCCTCCAGATTAGCACAGGGGAGAATTAGCTTTAAAAACGCTAAGCTGGAGCCAGCAGCAGGAGAATGGAGTGAAGCTCTTTATCAGGATTCACTGCCATAGAAAGGGGCTCCCCGCTCTCGCTGTGATATTTACTTCCCTTTGGGGAGGACATTCCTGGAGCCGATAGCTCATCATGACCCCGCACCACTGCCGCGAGTTAATTAGCCCACTGTATAATGGGGAGATTCGCCCGGAGATTACACGTGGTGATCTCTCACCACACACGCTGTTTGCTGAGTGGTTTGGGGCTCTTGGCAAGTACAAAAGCACAAATGCAAGCAGCAGAAAATCTGGCACGGGAGGGGGACTGCTGCCACGGTGCTCGGCAGAGCTGCAGGCAGGGGCCGAGGCTGAGCGCTGCCGGGTCCCCGCTCTCTCCAGGTCCCACTCCCCCATCCTCATGGCACGCATGGACATAGGGCGCGTAAGCCTTCGCAAGGCTTTTCTTGCAAATGGCTTGGAAAGTGGGCCATAGAGAGGAATTTGTCAAAACTGGAGGAACAGAGTAGAAAAGAAAGGTGACGGTCACGTCTGCCTTGCAGTAAAGCCAGGGTGCGAGCGGGGAGAAAGTGGCTGTCCCAGACCAGGCAGGGGAAGCCATCTGCCTGCCCTGCCTTGTCCAGAGGCAAGAGGATACGATTGGCATTGGAGGCAATTAACACTGAACAACTTGTTAATGATTTTATAGCAGGTTAAAGAAAATGCCTCAAATAAAACTGCAGGAGACCTTCTATAACTCTACATGGCTGTAAATATGTATTAACTTACTATCAGCAATTACAGCTCAGTTTGGGAACAGTTAAAGTGGGTGCACACAAAAAGGGATTATAATCCTTAGAAAATGAGTGTGAAGATAAAAGGGATTTAATTCACGTTAGCTAACGGGCAGAGGTGCATCCCCCTCTGCTTTACAGCGCTCATAAAGGGGGCAGGGAGCAGCCCAGTGCTGTGTCCCAGGGCAAGCGAGGGCCACGCATGTGTCCGGAGAGTTGAAGGGGTGGCACTTCCAGGAGCGTGGCAGGGAAGAGCCTGGCACCAAGTGAACATCCTGGCCCTCCGAAGGGACATGTGCCCACTGGGGTTACACCCTCATGCTCATTTACTTCATCCTCAGCTGCTTCTTGCAGGGACCACCCATGCTGCTCCTCGACGTTGTTTCCCTCATATTCTCCCTGGGTCTAGGAGCTTGTATTGCTTACAACTGCGGGAGTTGGTTGGGCTTGGTCAGGATGGAAGGTCTGTATTTCACAGGCATCACATTTTGCCCAGAAATGCCTAAGCTGACCCCAGGAAGAGCTAGAAAAGCATCTCTCCTTCGACTGAGCATCTGTCTCTCTTTTCCTGGTTTGTTACAGTGGTTTCTAACCCTGTCCCTTAAAGATAAATGCCTGATTTCCTATTAAATGTGCCCTGATTCCCTTTCCTGGTTTTGAGTCTTGTTATAACTTTTCGAATTCAGTATTTGTTCTGTTCCTTCCTCCTGTTGTGACTTACAGATGTATAACCAAATGCTCATTTTTCAGGGTTGCACAAAATTGATTGAGCTCCGCAAGCCTCACTCCAGAGCGCTTATTTCTGCCTTCAAATAATTTTTGTGATTCTCTTGGTACTCGCCAACCTTCCAGCACACTGTTTGCAGCGTGAGCACCAGAAGGTGGTAAGTACTTTCCTGTGACAGCTCTTTCCTACCTGTCCCAGGACATCCTTGGTGTTTAGCCACAGCAGCATCGATCTGCTGGAGACAAATCCTTCCAGAAAGTCCTCAGTCCTCACCCTGAGCCCCCCTTGCACCTGCTGGTCCCCTCTCCCTGCCTCAGCTCCCCACCTCTAGCGCAATTAACATTGTCTTAAATATTCATTCCTCACTCTCGCTGGCATGCTTGAGAGCTGAATTCTCAGTTAAATATTAACTAGTGTTTAAAGGCCAATAGTTAGTCAAAAGCATTGGAATACTTTGCCATCTGCATCTGTTTCTGGCGTGCTGATTCTCTGACTAAACCAAGTAGGGGTTGCTAGAGGTGGCCGGTGATGCACAGAGCATTTCCCAAGTGCATCCCGTGGTGTGTGCCCGGCTGCCTGGGGCACACGTGGACTCTGCTCCACAGCCCAGACCTGGGCTCCAGGCTCCCCCGGAGCAGCATTGCTGGGGTCCCCAGGGTACCCCGGGCTGAGCCTGAAAGTGCTCCTACTCTTTGAAGATGCAAAGCGCCCTCACTCACAATGCCCAGCCTTTGAGACTGGGGAACAGAGCTGGAAACCTGCTGAGATAAAGCTGCTTTGTGATCGCCGCGGCTTTGTCATGCACGGAGGCTGCCGATACCATTGCAATATCTCTTATCAAGCGCTTAGCCCAACCCGCCTGTTTGGGGCCAGAAGGCAGAGACGCAGCCTGGGAAAGCACAGCGCAAGGATCTGGGGGACACGGCTAACAGACCATTCTGTAGCCCTGAAAGTGGAAAACCTAAAACCGGGCAGGCTTCAAGAATGGGCAAAGGATGGGCATCTGGACCTCCTGGGCTATCCTGACTTTCTAAATCTGGGCACAGCCAACTTTCTCAGGCTGGCTGCGGTGTAGGTGCTGCTGCTCCTGGCTGCCAGCCCAGGACCTGCCTTTTCTGAGGTCCCCAGCCACCGCTCACTGTGCTGTGAGCATCAGGACCCAGCTGAGCACCCAAAGATTCCCACCCTGATCAAGTGAACCTGCCAGCGCCTGTTAAGTCATGGACAGGAATGCAGCAAGCTCGGGTTCTCCAGTGCAAGCAGAGATATTATTTCACTGTCTTACAAAACACATTTATCACTGTAGAATACAACTTTTGCAGAGTTCATCTGCTTTTGCTTCCTGATATACGTCTAATACCCAGCGCTCAGTTCACTTGTGCTCAGCACTGCTTTACTGTTAATTATCCCTGTGAACAACGACCTGTCCCAAAGGCTTCTGCCACCATCTCCAGTAAGAAACCTGTCTGAGGAGGAGCCCGCCTCTGGGCTCTGGAATGACATTTGGAGCAGTAGCAACGTTTGAACGCAATGGTATTTCCTTCTGAGCAAAAAAAAAGGAGCCTTCCATTTGTTTTCTCTCCCCCACGCCCCCCTCCTGGAGGAGATATTCGCCAAGACTCACAGATGGGATCGTTTACAGTTTCCTTTTGAGCTGTCTTGGCCCTTTCAGGTTTTGTTTATTCGAGCTGGGCTCTCAAACAGGGAGGGTGGGACAGGGAAGGCCTCCCTTCCATATTCCAGTTTGGATTGGGGTTGCTCAAGTTCCCCATCCGACAGAAGATGATTGATGAGAACGATGCTGGCTGTAAACTTGGGAGGGTCTGGAGACCAGGCAGCTCTGCTCTTTGCGGGGCCTTAAATCCCGGTTGTCGGAGCAATGCAGGGAATGGCATCCCAGGGTAATTGCAAACTCACAACAGGAAAAGCCATTGGAAACGGCAGGCGCTCCGGCATTGCAGTGGGACAGTTGGAGGGTGTGGGGGTTTTTGTGGTTTGCTTTGCTTGTGAAAACACACACACATGGTCCTGAACTCAGGTCAAAATGTGCTTACAGAAAGCAGGGTCTAGAGCAGATGGAGAGATCCACAGCAGAAAACCTCCTGGAAAGCTGCTGGAAGAGCCGGGGAGTATCCCAGAGAGGAGGAAGTCATTACTGCACGCAAAATCTTTGGCAATTATCCTGACGGCAATGGGATAAATACACACTTGTTGAGAGCATGAAACCAGCTGGCAACAGTGCTGGTCCACCCTGATGGCCGGAGCTTTCCATAGCCTCTTCTCCTATGAGCAGCTCTCATTGCACAAGTGCCAGCCTCAGTTTCCCCAAACCAAGGCTTGGAGGGAAAGGCCTCCAGGAGAGGAGGAGATCCCTGTTTGACTCACGGGCCCAGGCGGCAAGGATGGGAGGCACGGAGGACTGCCATCGCATGTGAGTTGGAACAGTGGCCCTGCTCCAGGTGTGTGACTTGATCAGCAAAGATCTTCAGCAGACATTTACAGGGAAACCAAACTTTAATCTGGTCTGGCACATATGCTAGGAGGGGCTTTCTACAAAAACAAATTCATCAGCAGCTTTTGTGATGCCTGATTTGAGTAGCTTAGCACTCCCAAGCTGCCGAAGAGTTGAGAGGTGTACGAGGGCTGTACAAGATGGGGATGCCTGTGCCCGCACTGGTAGCTGCTACATTAGGTATTGGGTCACCAGTTTCTCCTTTCCAGACAGAGGATGTCTGGCACAGACTGGCACTGCTTTTCCTTGCTGCTGAACAGACCTGTCCTGGTGTTAGACTTGAACTACAGGATGTGTCACCTGGGTTGGGTCTCCAAGGGCTTTATTCAAAGCTGTAAGCACCCTGAAGCCTCTAGACTGGAAATTTAACAAAACCAGGAGAGCTGAGCTAGAAGAAAGCAGCCAGGGGTCAAGCCAGGCCCTAAACTAGGTGCACTGAGAGTAGCTGCTCCAGTTAGACTGGATGACTCCACGTGGCTGGGATGGGAAGGAGGGGATTTCCCCTCCCTCTGCCTGTGCTGCTGGTTTAAATCCAACCACAACTGAGCAGTGAAGAAGAGTTACCACCCGGCAGCTGCTGGGTGACCTGTGCGCAGTGAGTCAGTGAGCTCTGGCCACACAGCCCTGCAGACATCAGCAGCAGAGGAAGCCCGGGCTGAAAAGCACATTTTCTTTGGTCAGCCCTGCAGCACTACCTGCACACCAGCGCAGCAGATGCATCCCGGGATGCAGCGATGCCACACACCAGTGCAGCAGAAGCATCCTGGGATGCTGTGATGCCTCACACCGGCACTGCCGATGCATCCTGGGATGCTGTGAAGCCTCACACCAGCACTGCAGATGCATCCCGGGATGCCGTGATGCTGCACACCAGTGCAGCAGATGCATCCCGGGTTGCAGCTCTGCCACCCAGTGCAACAGCAAGTGTGCCGGCGCGTTGCAGCTCAGCAGTCCGGATACATGGGGCCAGCGGTGGAGCAGCATCAGTGGGACTGTGTCACTGAAATAGCTGTGATTAAAGGGGAGCCCGTGCCTTGTAAGGCTACTGAGTAGTCTGTAATCAGA
>Ga0181612_106338_pt1 | contig 17251 bp, 7 predicted proteins | sample HoacroProtozoa21_FD_119630 | JGI IMG/M metagenome (GOLD analysis project Ga0181612, IMG submission 119630) | Hoatzin crop microbial communities from Cojedes, Venezuel. Combined Assembly of Gp0051906, Gp0051904, Gp0051908
GACCCGCCTGGACAAGGTCCTCTACAACCTACTGTAGGTGACCCTACTTCGGCAGGAGGGTTGGACTAGATGACCCACAGAGGTCCCTTCCAACCCCTACCATTCTGTGATTCTGTGATTCTGTGATTCTGTGATTCTGCTCTGCATGCTTCTGGGGGAACATTTTTTAATGAGGGACTTCAGTCCTGGAGAACTCCACTCCAGCCTTGATCCTGCTTTGCTGGGACACTTACTGACCAGCAGAGTCTCTACAGATATAAACAGTGTCTGCAACTGTAGCTGGTGGCTTTGTACCAACTGGGGAACCAGCCGAGGTGGAGAAACTTGGTATCTAAAGTCAACAAAGTGACGTTTAGTAGAAATAAATGCAGAAGATGACAATAAGGTGAAATCAAGCACAAAATGGCCAATGCCTGGAGAGACAGCAGAGCTGCAGAACAGGGTCTGGGGCTTATATTGGATCACAAGCTGAAAAAAAAATCAGTCAGTGAGATATGGTTGCATAGAAAATCAGTCTCTCCCTGGGATCTATTAGCAAGAGTGTCACTGAAATGAGCAGATTTTGCTCTTTGCAGTGCTGATGTGACATTATTTGAAGAGGTAAAAGCACCATGCATTAAAAGGAATACATTCCCCAAAAGAACAATGAGAATAGTAAGAGGCATTTAAAAACATTATCTGTGAGAAATGAGAGAGGAAAGGATTTGTTTCTTTCAGAAAAGAGGTAACTGTGATCGGGGAGAGGTAATGCTGATAACCTTTCAACCTTGTAGAATTTAAAAGATTATTATAAAGACGACAGTGATAAATCATTCTCTCTGCTCATCAGCACAGACCAAGGAAAATAGTGGCTGAAGTTTCAGCAAATAGTACTGTGGCTAAATATTAGGAAAAAAAATCAAGCTGTAAATGTGTTAATGTTCTGGAGCAGGCTATCGAAAGATGTTACGTCTCCTACCAAAATTTTTCAGAGTAGACTGTATAAACGCATGTCTTTTCATAGCAGGAGGCTGTACTGAATGTCATCAGATCCTTTCCAACCCTACAGTAGGAATGCCAGTAAGAACTGCAGGGTTACCTCTGTGACAAAAGCCTCTTCAAACTGTGAAGCTGTGCCAGTGCACGGTGTTATCAGGTCCTCATCTTGATATGGGCCACTGCACTGTGTGCAGGAATACCTTCATGTTACGAAGGATATTAATATCCTTGGCGGCTGTGAAGGTTTTTCAAACTACCAGGTCAGTTCCCATGGTAAGCACAACCTACAAAGAGCTGCTTGCGTGACATCCCACTTCTGTCTGAGACACAGCAATACTCCCTGCTGTCCTCTTTCACAGGATCAGGACACGGACCTGCAGGATCTGGAACAAACCTGTGAAAGTTGGGACTGCCAGTGAATGTAACCATTGTTTTCCTGGTTTGTCTGTGACCTGACTCCTTGTTGAAAGCCTTCATCTATTTTCCTACCTCCTGGGCTGTGTCTGAAGTAAATAGAGATGAGCTGAAGGACTTAATGCTGGCAGCCTGGAAGGCAAATAATTCTGTGCCTGGGACCGTAACCAGGCAGCTAGCCAATATCAACTTTAGTAAATCAGTAACACTCACTGCTTTCAGCAAAAATCACTTCTTTCTCTAGGAGAGCACATTCTTGGAAATCTACACTCAAAAACCCACTTAGGAACTTTCCAGACAATTAATTTACATCTCTCAGGCTTTTAACCTTCTCTCCCCCCAACTGGTTACAAAATTTGGGCTGCTCAAAAGACTGCTGTAGCAATCGCAGCAGGAAGACTCAACACCACTAGAAATCTGCGCTTAGCCCTTTGTGAATTAATAGACTTTTTTTTTTTTTGAGCTGGGGAGAGACGAATATGCAGTACTGTTTTGATGAGACATAATATATATGGGAATAATTTGTATGTAATGACAAACAGGCTCTCAAATCTGTTATTACTCCTGTTTCTCTGGCAGGCATAAAAGCATGCGCGGTGCTGTACAAGCAAAGAAGATGTTCAGATGCATATTCCAAATGGTGTGTTGGAACTGGCAGGAAAGGCTTCAAGCTGCAGGGGCTCTGCACAGGTGAAAGATGACTTTTTAAAAGTCATTGTCCACACTTCTGCTGTCACCTGGGGATCCCAGGGCAAGTAAACTCTATAATCTTCGACTGACTCTTTAAAAGATATCGCTAGAAACTGAAACACACTATTTCATGCAAGAAAGGTTTCTTACATTTTGGATTTAGAGAGTCCGATTGCTGAAATGCTGCTTTCATACAGCCTTCTCTTCTAAAAATTGGTTTTCCCAAAATGATCCCAAACTTTCTGAAATACCCTGACAAATCCTAATTCCTGCAGAACTTTTTTCTCATGTTTGGTGTTATCAATGGTAAACATACCTCTAGGCTGGTATTAAGTGGCAAACTTTTGACGTACTTCTAATAACTTTAGCACCTGGCTTTTTTTCACAGCAGAGTAAATCCCGCTGGAAAGTATTTATAGTGATCATCATTTCAGATGCATTTACAGTAAGTCCAGAGGACTTAAGAAAAAGTGTTGATCTTTTTTGTGGGCCTCCATAACTGCAGCGAGTCTGACTGCAATAAGTCACAGCTCCCAAAGGGACTTTGATTATATAGATTCAAATGCAGAAAGAGAAAAGATAAGCCCAGGAGCTAAAAAGCATTGAATCTTGCCTTAAAATTAACAATCACAAAAGCTGTATCTATTTAGAGCTTTGATTTGACTAAGTCTCTCAAAGCACAGATCGATCATAGGTACAATAATGAAGCCGATCACCACAATGTCTAAGTGGGGATGGTTAGCCCAGTCTCATTGTTCCCTGCATTAGTCTAGAGATGTGGTAGGATCAAGCTCTCTCATTAGACTCTCAGCCGTTCCTCCCTTTGTATCTACAAATGACAGGCAAGGGACAGAAACAGATATGTCTTGCAGTCCACAACAGCATATCAATATCCCAACCCGCACAGCACACAACAGAGGTCACCTTACAGATGGATTAGTGTGCCAGCTCCCTGTTGCAGCTAGGTAATACAATGAGTTACATAAAAGTTAATTAGCAAAGCAAAGAAAGCAGAGAGCCTAGAAAGGCTCTGATGATTTGTTTAAATACTATAATCCTCTGATGTTCTGCAGATTTACAGCAAGACTCATGGATTTCTCTTCTTTATGGCAGAATGTAGGGGATGGGTTACTGCTTGGTGAATTTGACTCTTTAGATGCATAGCTGAACGATCTATCGGGCACGCTTATAAGACAGGGTGATGCTTCATGAATCAGTCCCAGAACTACATGTTATTTAGTGTCCTTTCGATTTATTCCATGAAGATAACGTTTAATAGGATTGTCAGACTGCTCCTGAGCAGATCAGCTAGGGCAGATCTCCAAAAGGAGAAACTTGGAACGCTTTGGGAGTACAGGCCTGTTTGAAAGCTTTTAATTTCTTTTTTTACTTGCCAGAGTATTGCAAACCTATAGCTACTTTTATTTTTAAAAAAATAAACTACATTTTTGTACTAACCCTTTTATTTTTAGTAATAAGTGTGTGCTTTAACTTAGCTGCCATATACAGTCCAGCCTGATACCTCAGAGAGAGCAAATATTTACCTCAAAGGTCTTGTGTCCTTTGGGATGCATACCATCCAGTTTGAATGCTGCAGCTCTGTAGAGCTGAGGAACAAGTTTTACTCTTATGCTACAATGACTGCTTTGCAGCTTGGTGAGATGATGGCTGTACTTGTGGGTATCAGTTTCCTTTAGCGGGGATCAGGACTTCCTTGTCATGGGGTTCCAGACATAGTGACGTGATGACTGTGTGGGATGAGAAAACAGATCTACGCAACCTTGTGGAGATTAGATGAATGTGGTGATAAGAAGAAAGTAAAACCGGGTGGTTTATGTACCTAGGAGAGGAGCATAGTTTCTTAATTTCCACCCAATGTGGGCCATGACTCAAAGGAACTGAGTCACAACAATAACTAGTACAGCTATTCCCAATCTCATTTCCTATGGATTAGCACTTCCATTGCAAAGATGTGACTACTGCTTGCTGATGCTTTTATTAACATTCAGCAGTGTTCTCCACAGAAATTAAGCCCTTGGTTGAATTTCTGCAGCTGTGCCTCTAGCTCCCTCTGGCCATCTGAAAATTGCACGGTAGCTCCACAGAGGGACAGAGGATTTATTAGAGGCAAAGACCAAGTGTGGTCCCTATGCATCAGTGCTGAGTGTGGGTGGCAAGGTGGCACAAGGAAAGTCACAATACTCATGCTCTAGATGTCCTTTGATAAAGCAGAAATGTTAGGTCCCAGGGGCAGCACGTGGAGCTTCCAAAAGTTTCGATCTCCTATAAGAGGGAAAAATCAGTGGCAGAGCTTTCAGGAAGGAGGAGGGTCCAGGGGACCAAAGTCACAGGACTGGCAGGATGGGATAAAGGGAAGTGAGCATTGGCATTCAGCTAGAAAAATGATGTTTCATTGTGATTTCAGGATCTGGGCTGCATGGCCTTTGGCTGGCTATTTCACTCCTTTGGGCTTTCACCCATCAGTTGCAAACTCCTCTTTTGGGAGGAGATGCAGCAGTGAAATTCTTTTCCTGAGACCTAAATGCCAATACAATGCATTCCTAGAAGAGATGAATGTTTACTTTAAAAGTGCACTACTTGAAAGGACTGCAGACCCTCTGTATTTGAACTTTCTGGCTAGAATTGTAGTGCCAATGCGGAGACCACTGTGTTTTCATAGAAAAGAGGAGGAATGCCATAACCTGTTACCCTTTTCTCTTTCACGGATGTTTTTGTGGTAGAGTTAGAAATTGTAAAAGCAGCCACTGGATGGCAATGTTTCACACGCAATTTCAGTCTCAACGGTTTAATAAGACTTGGAGTGCAGGTGCTCATCTGATTAAAACTTTCATCCAAATCCTAGTCTAACACTTATTTCAATTCCATGTTTATATCGCTGACAAAAACTGAATTGACAGTTGTATTACGGAGAGGCTACTGGCTCTGCATAGCTAAGGTTGAAACTTGTTTTCCATTATAAACTCAATCTTGGCCTCACCTCTCAAATTCCCAGTAAAGACCATTCCTCTTTCACATATTGGGCCCACAATGAGAGAGATGTTTAGTTCACATTTCAGTTAAGTTAGGCAAGGTATCCATTTGGACATCCAGGTGTTAAAATACGTTTTGCCTCTGTTTGCCACACTTTACAGTGTCTCCTCTGTGAAACTTCCTACGAAATTCAAGACCCCGAGAACATTGTACTGGGGCTGAAAGGCTCACCAGGTAGAATGGGCTGAATTCACCCTTCTTTCCTTATGTTTGCATGCAGTGGAAATTCACCTAACATTTCTGAACATTTTCAGAAAATGAAAACCTGGTGACAAGTAACACAGTGACAGGTGCAGGTATTCTCAGGAAGCAATTTTTTATACTCATCTGTCAGTATTCATGCTGGGAGCACTCACACCTGGATTCAGCTAGGAAACAAGCACAGCATAAATCGGGTGTCTTGGCTGGAAAATCGCAGCTGACCAACACTGCTCAAAAACGAAATGCTGAATGCTTAGAGAACTAAGGTGGCATATCCATGCACTTTTTTTTTTTCTCTTTTAGAAAGAAAAATGTAACACTTCGGGAGACTATATGAAATAAGAAAGTTGAAGAATGCTGATCATTAGAAGTATTTATTGTGAAAAAGCAAAACACTAAAAATCACTAATGATATTATTTACTTCACTTACCATGTTACAAAAGCTTCCTTTCTTGCTATGCATCTGCTCTTGTTATGTGTTGCTGACCAGCACATACCTGACAGGTATGCCATATGCTGTGCAAGAAAACAGAAAATCAAAGGAGATTATTCACAAATCTTTGTTTCTTCTTTCAGTAGTAATTGTGGGAATCATGTTTACAGTACGTTCCTTCCTGTCTGGGCCAATTTAATATGGTGTTTACTGGGTCTGAGGAAACCGACTCTGCTGGAGGTGGCTTGTCTCTTGAGATATTTCTTGATGCTGCAGGAATGGATACACTTTCTATTCTGCCACTGGTTTTGAGCAACCGACTTTTCATACCTGCTCTTAGAGAATTTGGAATTGCTCTATATGGGAGAAATCCAATCTCATTCCTATATTGTCACAGCTTTTGAATCCTTTGCTTTACTTCTAAAGATCATAGAGAATGTTCCTAGCAGATTTTGTGTAACAGATAAAAAGGTACATAGAGAGGAGGGCTGAAAGCCTGGTGTTGCTGTGGAAGAGAGCTAAGGTTAGAACTACACCTGAAGATCATTTCCACTTTGAAGTGTCCTCAGTTTAGTCTTACAATGTGTTCCCTAACTTTGTAATGGCTCTCTTAGAGAATTAAAGTGCTCTTATATTTTACTTCTCTGATGCTGACAGGCACTCTCATGCTGTACACAAGCTTGTGTCTGGGAAGTACATCACTTCTTTTTCTTTGCTGCTGTGTAGAGCTAAAGTCAGAAGGTGAATCTGTATTTGAGCAAGCCATTTCAAACTTGGCACTTCCACATTTTTGATCATCAGCGATGACATGCCATGAAAGTACATAAACTGTTATAACACGAAACTGAGGTATGGCCAGGCAGTAAGGCAGAAAATAAATTAGATTTACATTGCCTAGGCCTTGCTGAGAAAATGATGTAACCTAGTCCTAGCAGTAGCATCGTAATACCATTTGCATCACTGAAATTCATTAATAGTTCACCATTTGTCTAAGGAAGTATTGCTTCAGGTGTTAGCAATCTGAGTGTGAATATTTGTTTTGACAGGACTTTCATCAGTTTGCATATATTTGAGTCAATTATTTAAAAAGGGAAATATTTTTAAAATAATTATAAGTGTTCATGCAATTAAAGCGGATTGTTAAAACCCTGAACACTTTACCCAAATATGTTTTACAGGGTATATCATAAAGGAGTTCTTGTTAACAAGCATCTGTTGATGGCCTAGGAGCTCAGATTCTTGGCTGATGCAATAGGTCAGTCATACAGAAAGTGTAAATCTCAACAGCACTCAACAGCCATTTGCATAACCTGACTAAATACTCAGGGCTTGACTTTTTTAAGTGTATGATTTTATGATGTATGATATTATTGAAATGCGTGAGTTCAAATCATAGGTCTAATATACAGCTGCCGTTATGCATGCAGATCTGACCCAGGAATTACACATTCTGTGTATGTGGAACATGCAAACAGTGATCACCTATTAACATTGTAGTCTAAATACCCTGCCAGAAATTAGATAGGATCTCTTTGGCAGGGACAAGGGAATACTCTGTGCTACTGAAATAACATAATATTTAAGTAACATTTTTTTCTTTTTCAAAAACATCAAAGTTTGTCTATCTAGATAAAAATGGAATATTTTATTTTGGGACCTTAAATCAGGACAGACTGCATGTTCATAGAATCATAGAATCATAGAATGGTTTAGGTTGGAAGGGACCTTGTAGATGCCCCATCTGACCCGGCCTTGAACACTTCCAGGGAGGTGGCATCCACAGCTTTGCTGGCCAACCTGTTCCAGTGCCTCACAACCCTCACAGTAAAGAATTTCTTTCTTATATCTGATCTAAATCTACCCTCTTTTAGTTTAAAGCCATTACCCCTTGTCCTATCACTGCATACCCTTGTAAAAAGTCCTCTCCATCCTTCCTATATACCAGAACTATTCAGATTATCGAAGATATGGTTTCTTCTCTGTTAATGCAGGTGTGTAAGCTGCCAAAACAGCTGTTTGCTCTGGATGTCTTTCTCATAGCTCTTTCCTACAAAACTTACCTTACACTAAATGTACGGGATCCCAATTGCCTGACTATAAGGCTCTGCAGTGAAAAGATCAGTTTCTGCCCCATATAGTTCTTTCCTATGTTCCTCCTTGAAATAGTGATTCCTTTAACCAGATCATCCAAATTATCATGGAATGTATCTGAAATCCAGGTGTATATGGGGGAATAATGGGGCCGTGCGGCTTGGACTAATGATCTATGATCATAGATTTCCTTGGTCACATCAGCCAATATAGCAAACCTGCAGTTAACCCCTTGGCTAGCTTTCTGCAAAATCTCCCCTTTGGCAGCAAGCTCTGACTTCTTATTTCTAGTAAACGGGTTTTTGTAATATGTAATGTCCCTCTGTGAGTTGAGCCATTTTCAGGTAGACAGCCTAGTAGTCAAGAGCATTGTCTCCCCACTGAGCTGTTTCATAATTTGTTAGTATCTCAAATGCGTATGTTAAGTAGCCTTATTTTGGTTACCACTTGGCATTATGTCAAAAGAGACATTGAGACATATTGATTAAGGTCATGGGAATAGTGTGAGGATTGTGCTTCTACAGTATGGGTGTATCTATTGCAAGTGGACAAATGGTGTGTCATAACTTGGAGAAGAGAGGGGAATGGTAGTCTTTGACTGGTTGGTTTGGCTTTTTGTTTGTTTTACTTTCTCCCTAGTATCTGGTTTCTGTTACCTAGAGTGGGATGGGCAGGTTTAGATACAGGTGATGATGTAATTAAAGGCTGTATCATAATGCTGTGGGGAAAAACACAAAATAAAGGATTTTGGTATGATTGTTTTTTTCACTTTTGGCTTTGCAGTGTTCACATTTTTAACATAATAGGGTTTAGAAGTGTTTATATTCTAGTTCTTACTAGGATTGGAATTTTTCAAAATTAAACACTGTGTATCCAAATAGTAAAATTAATTATAGACTTCAGCAGAGATGCATATACACTGCTCCTTCACCTTGATTTTACCTGGTCTGCTTCCCTGTTTATTCCTACTTTTAACCATCCTTTCCATCCCAACTCTGAAGAACAAGACATGCTATTTCACTCCCTCCTTTGAGTGAGAGACTCTGTTGCCTCACCAGTTGATCTTGCTTAATTTTACTGGGAGCTAAAAGCATCACAGCAAGAAAGGAAGCTGTGTTAATTATACAGTACCCACTAAGTTTCCATGTAGACTTACCCAAAGGAGGAACAAGAGAAGATAGGGAAGGAGGGGAAGTTGATCTTTGTACTGAGATTAGAGGTAATGTTTGATTTCTACCAAGCTGAAGACAAAGGAGGTTCCCTATGGCAGGAGGAGAAGAGGAGGCCAATGGACAAGGCCTGTGCAGCTTGGTAGTACTGGCTATTCAGAAGAGCTTTTAAGGTTTTCTCCATTTCGTAATGAGTAATCTCTTTTTCCTTGAGTCCTGTAACTAACAAATTTGAAGAAAGATAAATTCATGTAAACAACTTGTAACATGTTTCCTTTCTTGTTTATTTTTATTCCCTTTTTTTTTTCAATCTTTCATTTCTTGTGACAAGACTTCTACAAAACAGTTTTGATAGAGCTTTTGGAAACAAACAAGGTGTCGTGTTGACAGACTTTTTTCCCTACAAGATGACAGGAGAAAGAGAACATGCATCTCTATGCATTGCTTTGGCTAAAATAAGGTCAGATCAGTACATTAAGAATGGAATTTTTATGTTTTATTAAGCTGTGTGGATATTGAACTGAGAAGGCCTTTACACATTGAGTCTTCAGAAAGAACTAGGACTAAAAAAAGTACAATATTGCAAATGCATTTTAAAAAATGTTCACTAGATTGTGATGATAGGAGTAGTATTGCAGTCCAGAGTAGAAGAAAATAGGAACTGAAACTCCCACAGTAGACAATTATTTCCTATTTCAAATGGGTGTAGTGCTGTAAATATTTACAGAAAGACAGTTGCATGATGGTTAAATGTAATGAAAAATGATATTTCCAGCATTCCACAATAGCTTTTTCTAGAAAATATATATAGTTCCTGCTGAAATTGTAGTGTTACCTGCTTGGTATGTTGTGGACAAAGGACACAAGTGAAGCAAGATAGAGGAAAAGGAAATGCTGTCATCTGTTAGCTAAGAGTTATTTGCTGAACAGCTCAGCTTAAACTTGCTTCACTAAAGGTGTCACCAAACTTGGACCATTGTTCTATTCTTCTATAAGCCTTCACTTCATTCAGGACTATTAAATATACTCGTAAACTCTTTTTGATCCTAATCAGCTGAAGTTAGGGTTTGTCATTTTCTGTATGTATGTTTGATGCCCTATACCAAGAATACATGCTAGAAAAACACATTTTCAAAAAAGTGTTGAATATGACATTCAAACCTCATCTAAGCCTCATCTACATTGCCTAAACATCATAGCATGAGTATTTACAAATAAATGAACAGACAGCAGTGTTTGCTGAAAGCAACTAATTTTCTAGCGAATTAACATGACCATTTAAGCATAATTTAGGCTTCAAGAGAGTTAGCCTAGAAAAAAGGAATTAGATTTCTCCGTTATATCTGGAATCAGTGTTAAGGATGTTTATGCTTTGAAATAATATAGAATTAATTTATCATTTTTCTTCCTGCTTGCATTGTTTCTACTTTTGGTATGTATATATGACTTCTGTTTAACATCTCCTTGTTACTCAGGCCTTTTTATTTGTATGCATTAACAAAACAGTCTTTTGTTTTACTTGCCCTTGATATCTGCTGATCATTTTGTAGTGCATTCTAATGTTATAGCTTTGAGGTTACAAAGCCGCAAGTCGCTGTGTAGAGAAGACTGTATCACAGTCAACAACCAAGAGGCATTTCATTTCATGTCGTGTCATGTCATGGCTATTAATTGACAATTTTAGAACAGCAGAGCCTCCAATAACACAGGGACCATACTGCGTAAGAGTAGGTATTGAGTATGTATTTATTCACAGAATATGCTATTACAACTCTGCCTTTTGCATGCTTGTTTAGACCTGTCAGAGACACTTTCATCTTTCCTGGATTGGTACCAAGATATTTTGCTTCCAACTATTCTCCAGATTTGTGAGACAAAAGGTGGCATACTGAATACAGTGCCAGGGTAAGAACAAAGAATTTCCTGTTGAGAGTGTATGGTGTGGTCGAAGGGCAGGACCCCTGTGAAATGATAGTTCCTAGATGGTTTCTAGTGGGAATGCTTGCATACGGTCTAGTTTCAGACTCTTCATTTTTATTTGAGGGAAAAGCAATAAACAATTCTGTTGGATCAAGGGGATTTTCTTTGTTGTTTTTGCTGACGTAATTTATTTATTTAAATGCTGCCAGCAGAAGGTCTAATGAGTCTTCTGGCTTGTTTTGATCAAATATGAGTGGACTTTTTTGTGCAGAGACACCTAACTGAAATTCCTGTACAAACTCATTTTGGCTAGATGTCTCTGAAACTTAGAGCTATTGAGGAAAAAGTACACAACCTGGCAATTTAGAGAGAAACTAAAGAATTTCAGACGAGATGATGTGTAGTTACCCATCTACTGCTTTTCTTTTACCTTGTGCAGCTAGGCCAGGGAGTGAACAAAGACTCCTGGACCTATGACCATGTCCACATTATGCCTGTAGCTCCGTGCAGCATGTATACACAATATAGAAACTACTCGAGTGATAGATGTCTGAAAATCCCATCTCTGTTTGGAATCATACTCTGGTGTTTTTGAAAAAAGCCTTGTTATTATGTCATTAATGCAGTAAATGGGATATGTTATGGAAGTAAATTGAGATGTGGTGTGCTAAATCTGTTTGAGCTCTGAGAAGTGCACACTTGCAATTTTTGGATTTGTGCCAGGGCTAAGAATGGGACCACATCTTTTCGTCTGCATTTCTTAAAGCTTTCAACAAGACTATATCTGAGGATGGGCATGGGTTCATGTGCTTGACACAATGTCATAACTGAGTCGGGGGAAGAATTCTCCAAATGCGATGTTAACTTGTCATAACAGACCACAAGAAGTCATCTAGCCCAACTGTTGCACTGAAACAAAATTCAGTATTGACTATGACTTTCTTGACAAATACTTTGTGTAACTTGTCTTGAGAGGGAGACCTGCAGTACTTCGCTGCCCTTAGAAGGGGAAGACTTTTCTGGTCCTCTTTATTGCAAGTTATTGTACTTCTTGTCTTTGGTAGATAGGGGGCTCAACTGTCATTTTTAGATGTATTTGAAAATTTAGGTCTTACAGGTTGAAAAATTAAGCACATCACTCTTTAGGTCTTTTCCCAGGTCACAATCTTTTTCTTACACTGTACTGCCCAATAAGCGGATTCAGTGTTCCAGCTGAGCTGTAACCCCAGTGCCAAACTTAACAGTGTAACTAACTTGCATGGTCAATATACCCCACTTTTGTTAATAGATTTCACAACTGCATTTTTATACCCCTGTTTACTTTGTTGAATTACTGAATCTGAATTCCCAGAGTATTTTCCACAGAATTAGTAGGATATTTGTGCTTCCTATTTGTGCCCTTGGTTATGTAATTTTTTTCCTTCCTGCATGGTGTTCAAGTCTTGCTTTATTTCGTGTTGTATTATTTCGCGTCACTTATATGATGTCCTTTGTCTTGTGTATTTTTTATGTATAATTTCACACACTTTCTCTTCTTTATCAGGATAATTTTGCTTACATTCTGGATTTATTGGTTTTGAAATGTTGGGTGTCACACTGAAGTTTATCTTCCTATAAAACACTGTTCCTGTTTGTAGCAGTGGGCAAACAAGCAGGTGTTCAGTTTAGTATCTTTGTTGTCTATTTCCTTTCTTATATCTGAGGTTTTTAATATGTAATTTCCTATCTAGTCACAAAAACATCTTATCTGGAAGGAGTGGTAAAAGGTAGGTATTCATAATCTTGTAAATTTGAACCCGCATCTACCAATACAATGGCAACCACTGATGTAAGTTCAAAAGTAATGTATTCTGTTTAATGTTTTGGGTATGTAATTGTTAGAGATTCAGCATTTGCTACAGTGATAATTGTTTTGTAAGTGTTTGAGGAAGCATGTAGCACAACACCATCAAACAGTGACACCTTAATTTATTCCGTAATAAAAGATGCAATTTCCCGGTTTATTACACCAGTTTTACAAAGACATAACTATACAAGTGCAAAAAAGCCATTTTGACTACAACACTAAAGTAAACTTTGAAATGCCTTCCTATAAATATAAAAACCTTAGAAAAGTCTGTTTGACATTTTTAAACCTTTTACAAAGGGGCAGAATGAGTATCTTCAGACATGAGTGCATAATGTTAATCACCTAAAGTATTTAATGTCTAATAAATTACAAGCAGATCCATTGGGGAACTGTGTTAAATTTGAGCACAAGATGATACACACAGATCCTGATTTGGGGAGTTTTTCTGCAAAACAGTGGTGTATGTCTTGTTATACTGTTATTACTGTAGAAGACCTCTGAGAAGATGCTGCTTTTCATCACAGATGAGTTCCTGTGCTATGATCAAGCGACCTGAACATCTGATTGCTCTGTTGAATTGTTAACCTCACTGCTATACTTGTTGCAATACTTTGGGAAGACTCTACTAGCAGCTGTCTCTTGAAATAGTATTAAAAGTTTTCAACAGGTGATGGTATGAAAGAGATTAATTTTTTCTTCCAGAAAATCTGAGGAATAAGGAAGAATTTTATACTAAAGCTTGTAGAAGCAATGAGTAATTATTAAGCCACTTCTAGTGATACAGTTAATGATCAAAACAGCAATGGCAAAAATATAATGAGAACAGTGGATTAAGTATAAATGAAGACAGTGTTTTCTATTTAATAATGTAGTGTTCAGTTAACAACGTCGAAACTGCTGTTTGAAAACAAATTTAATCAAATGCATCATATGTGGGAGTAAGAGTCTCATTGACCCAGAGATGATTAAAAGGCAAAAAAGATATTTTCTATTGATTAGGTTGGGTTTTGCCTTATGTGCTTTATCTGTTACTGAGTAGCAGCATAAATTTGAGAAACATGCCATTTGGTTTGGTTACATAGGCTGTTGTTTACCTTTCCCTGCCTTCATTCTTTCAGTATTAAAAATATATATATAAAATTGCAGGAAGTTGGATCTAAGGGCTCTTTTTAGATAAATGATATCTGAAGCCTTCTGGGTTTTGCAAGCCTCTGACGGGTGTGGAGCCTGGCTCCAATTAGGCTGAATGATTCAGAAAAAATGTCAACCTCCTAGAACAACACAAAGGAGATTTTTTAACAGAAACTCAGTGCCTGAAGGTCATAGATCAGGCAGGGAAGTCTCCCTCAGTAGTTGCTCCTCCCTTGGAGCAGCACTGATCCACACCTGTTTCAATTTAATTTCGCATGGATATATTCCTGGGGGATATTCTGAGTGGGAATCAATTGGTCTCTATGCATTTACAACTGATACGGCTACAGAGAAAGCTTCAGCATTCCTTTCTCGTGAAAGGAGTTACATGGAGCATATTCCTTCTTCACTGTTTTTTAGATAGAGTTTTTGTTCTGGCGTTAGCAAGGTTCTTGCTGATGACCAGCTGTGTCTGGATAGTGATGTTACACTTTCTATGTTATGCTTTTAAAAGGCTGCCTTCTTTTTGCAGTGGAATCTGTTTCTGTTCCTGTCTGCTGAAGCAGAATATTTATGACAAGCTACCAGCTGAAGTTTGTTGGATATCGAGAACGTGTTATACTGGGTGTAGGCACTTGGTGTTCTAGCCTCTGTTTGAGAGTGAGTTTTCCCCCAGGCACTTGTCGTAGAATACAAACATTTGTAGTTAGACAAGAAGGTGCTTCAATGGTAAAGAAAAGTCTCATATCTTAGCAAAGGCTCCTTCTCGTATGTTCATTATTCAGAATTCCTATGACACTTCTCAAAACAGAAATATTGGTTTCAGTTTTGGTTTCTGTTTTTTTCTTTTTTTTTTTTTACTGGTTATGGTATTTTTTCCCATCAGTACGTACATGAAATGAGGTGTCAGCCATGGCAGTAGAGTTTAAGCTGTTTCTTTCAGCATGGTATCCATTTAAAAATCCTTTTTTCATTTCCTTTCTTGGCTTAATCTTTGAAGAATAAAATTTAATTATTTCTGTTACTCCCTTTCTTCTAGCCTTCGGTGTTTTTACTTTCCCTCAGCACCTACGTGGAGTTCAGGGAATACAACCTTCAACTGGTTTTCTAGCTCTGGTCTTTTTACTGGTCTTCTTAATTATCTTGTCTCTTACGGAAGGAGGTAAGAAATCACACCACACCTCTGTTTAACTTCTTCTTTCTAAAAATCATAAATGTCTACTGTTTCTGACTTCTCTTTTCTTATGCGCCCCAGGCATTCCCCTACCCTCCCAGGTGTGCCCTAACTGGGTGGACCTGCTCCTTCAAAAGCACGTTTGGTCCACTTTACTGAGAGAAGCAGAAAGCTGGCTGAGGTTGGGAAAGGGTGAGCTTGAAGAGGGGCCTCTAATATGCATGCTGCTGCCTCTTCTTGTTACATGTTTTCTCACAATCTGAAAGCTTGTCACACTTGTTGTATCTTAACTTCAAATTGGAAGTAGTTTGAGGAAAGAGGATATAATTTTCTATGTGTTTGTGTTCAGTAGAATCCTGATTTAGCTGACCATAGGTAGTACCGCAATAATAGGAAAAACAGCTTACAAGGTGACAGAGTAAATAAACTGAAAATGTCTCTTATATCTGATATAAAAAATGAAATTATTGTTCGGCCAAAAGATGCATAAGTGTTCCTATTCTTTAGTTTTCTTGCTGGTACTCAGATGTTCTTTATTTTCTAGCTCTAAGAGGAGAGTCTAAAGCAGTATGGTACTTCTGTCAGAATAAGATTGTCTAATTTTGTGTCAATAAGGACTTATTTAGTTTCATGCAGCCCAATGCATGTGACAGACCAATCTACTGTGGTTGCCAGCCCTAGCCAGGATCCTGTACAGGGTGCCACAGCAAAAAGAGTGAAGCTACGGTAGCAGAATGTTTTGTGATAAACTGCAGATACCAGATGTTGCCTCCTAAATTCATATAAATAGAGATTGTCTTAAGACAATCGCATTTCAGATTTTGATAAACAGCCAGTGTAAATGCATTAAATATTTCCCTTTCTATGTAAATATCTGTTTGTGTCCAGAGTCATCGTAAGCTTTACAAAGTCGTGGGTCATTGACTTCCACTGCTTAATTATGTGTTGAATAACAAAAGCATTTCCTCTTATGTATTATGCGAAAGTGTAAACAGAACTGCTTGATATTCTTTGTCTTTCCCATATAGTTTTTCAAAGACATAATTTTTTATTGCGCTCTGAATTCTGCTCTATTGTTGCATTGCTTCTGAGAAAAGTTGAATGAGACTATTTGAAGAGAAATTGTTACATTTCTCAATAATATGATGAAATATTTTAATTATTAGTTTCTGACTCATAACTGAGTCTTACACCTTGTGTTGTCCACTCCTGTTTCATTGTGCTGTCTACAATTAGACCCACAGCTAGTTCTTTCCCTCAGTGGTTATACTAATTTATAACCCATTAGAGTGCATAAATAGATCATATTGTTCCTTCCATACTGGCACAGTGAAGTGTAAATTAAGTTTTTGTATGCCAGCAAGAGAGAAGTCTATCCAAGGGTAGAGTATTAAACACTTATTTTTAATTTCTGTGATAAATGCAGTTAGAAACAAAACTGTTGTATCTGTGAATATTTTTCCATTTCCTAAGTAATAAAACCAATATATGAGTTAGATTTATTTTCATGTATACCTGGCTTTTTCAAACTCTACTTTAAAAATATTGTGAATATTGGATGTTTTGGGTGGTAATTATGAGTATATTGGGGTAATATTTGTCCACTTAAAGCTGACATTAAGCAGTATCGTAGTCTTTAGTCTAGCTAGCTAATTATAGAAACCCCTGGGTAGGAAGATAAAAATGAACTTTTAAAAGAGCCTTTGTGAATTCGAGTCTAATCTGAAAATGCTTTCTCCCATGAACACATTAGAACTGTTTCAATCAAGCAAAGGAGACAGGAGACCTGCATGGATGAGCAAGTAGCTTCTAGTGAAACTCCAATGAAGAGAAAGTACTGTGGAATGTGGAAAGAGGGACAGGCCACTTGGGAGGTGTACAGGAACGTTGTCAGAGCATGCAGGGAAGCAAAGAGGAAGGCTAAGGCCTACATGGGATTAATTGTCCTGGTAGCATGTGGTGGAATCAGTGCAGACTGCCTGAAATCTCCTGTCCAGGACTTTAATTGCACAAGGGTATTTCTGGTATGATAAAGTTACTTCAGAATATTTCTACAGTGAGCAGTTATCACCTCTTTCAAACAAAAGAGTCTCGGTCTCCGAATATCTGGGCACGTGGGAGGAGTACAGGAATGTCGTCAAAGCATGCA
>Ga0181612_125814_pt1 | contig 17251 bp, 7 predicted proteins | sample HoacroProtozoa21_FD_119630 | JGI IMG/M metagenome (GOLD analysis project Ga0181612, IMG submission 119630) | Hoatzin crop microbial communities from Cojedes, Venezuel. Combined Assembly of Gp0051906, Gp0051904, Gp0051908
ATAAGTCACCCCTATAGCCCCCCCACTACTGAAACCTTGCCACGCAAACCCAGAACACAAACTTAAAAAAATAATTAAAAATGTGGCATCTTACTCCCACAGACACAGGATTTTGTGAAACTAACATTCTGAATATATATGATTTATGACAGAATGATAATATTATGCTAATAGAAAAAAGGAAAAAGAGGTTGCATACTATTTAACTAAAACAAGTTAAAATTATTCTAGGAATTGGATAGATTCCCAGTTGGGTTATATTATTTAGTTCCGTTGATTTGAGTGGAATTATTCCATTATAAACTGAGTGAATAATTCACAAGGATTTAATCTGTGCACTGAAAATAACACACAAGGATATTATCGGAATAATATTCAACCTTTTGCTGCAGTTGTCCGTGAGCCTGTATAGAACTAGGAAGGTAGGGCCAGATAGGAAGATTTCCTCCGATATCATTAAAGCTACATCTATGCAGCACAGAATTTAGTCCATATATTCATTCCATATTTAAAACTAGATCTGGTTCACGCAAATCTAGTTACCTTCTTATTTACAGAGATTTTACAATAGTTTCCTGAAGTGCTAGCATCCTATCTTTTTCAAGTCACATTTGAAAAAACTAAAAACCACAATAAGTGTTTATATTTATATCCAATCAATATAACTGTAATTACAGTTATAAAATAATTATTATATACTTTATATAATTAGTATTTACATAGTTAGTATTTATGCCTTAAATATTTAATGTAAAATTTTTTGATGAAAACATACTCAGTTCCTTTATTCTCACTACTTCCAAATTCACATAACCCATTATAAGATAGATGTTCCTCTATCTCTGGTAAACTTTGGAGTTCTTGGGTTGTACGCTGAAGTCATAGATCTGGTTTCCATTCGTACTTTCTGCTCAGATTTACAAAAACTGCTTAACTCACAGCAAAATCTTACTCTGAATAGTGTAATTTAACTGGTGTGCAACACTCCCATGCTGCCTTCTGTGACTGGCTTTGTGGAGTATGTATCTTGTTCAGAAAAGACATTCCTCCACTGGCTTCTCATGGTTAATTCATGGCCCACTCTGTGTCCTGAGCTACTTGTATGATTCAGCATTAGGTGGTTTTTGTGTGTAGGATACTCAGCAGTTTTTACCTGTAAACATTTGAAGGAAATCAACAGGAAGACTAGTAACAGCAGCTGTGAAGTTTGCTTTTTGCTAACTGACTTTAAGCTCTATGTATCTGCTGCATTTGCACTTGAATTTCTTGGAGTAAATTTAGTTGCCTATTAAAAACATTGATAGAAAATATAAAAACAAATCATATTTTAACATTGTCATTTTTCAAAGGAGTGTTCAGCCTCTGACAGGACAGCTGACCATTCACCTTTGAGTCTGCGAGCAGCACTCTGTTGCGGTGTAACTGCTACAGAAACTGTCAAGAAAGAAACAAAACTCAATGATTTAGTAAACTGTTTGCAGTAAGCTGAGGACATGTACAGCCTACTGTTCTGTTCAAGCTCTAGGGAAAACTGGTTGGCTTCCAGTCCCTAATACTTATGGAAGAAATACGTATTTAGGGGTACCAACAGTTATACTGCAATGTCCTTTTAAACCAATAGCTAAGTCTATAGTTTTATAACAAGTGTGTTTAAGTAATAATTGATGCCCTTACAATATGACCATAAAAATCATGACTGCTGAAATGTTAAGTCCAATTCTGGACAGTATTTAGCATGCCCACACGACAGAGTACCAGTGGAGCCATCCAGAGTGTACACTCTTAATATGCTAGATCTGTATATCAGTTTCAAAGTGTTTAAACAAAGATAAAGTCAGAGGAATTTGCACATACTGCTGCTTCTCTGAGCCCAGTGGAAAAAAATTCCAGTCTTTTTTCTCACATAATCACAGATTTTTTCCAGACTTATGTGATCATAAATTTATTGTTTTTAAGTAGTGATTGGGCCTTGAGGTAGTTTTTATTAGCTTGGAGAGACTGCCCAATTTCCTCTATTTCCCTCATCCAAATACACATTTTTTTGTGCCAACTTCTCTTCATATGGCCATTGGGAGTCTTTTTTCTGCTACTTTTTGACTTTTGCCTGATGTGTTGTGTTTGCAGGGCCTGTTGCTCTCCTCACATGACCAAGCCATCCCAGCAGCTGTCTTTTTTTTGCAATTGCTCGCACAGACTCATGGGACGCAATTATTGCAGAGATATTCACTAATAGACTTGTTAGTCCTGTACAGTGTATATTAGTCATATATTTATTCGGAGGCATATGAATGTAAAGGCCTGAGTGTGTCATTTGATCCATATTGCTGAAGTCTATGCTTCACATATGTTCAGGCCTATTATTCTGAGTTTTACCTTTGATACACTTGAGATATTCTTGTCTTGTCAGGTTCTGTTGAATTTTACAAGTGCTGCTATCACAAAAGCAATTCTACTTTTGATTTCTGCTTCAGACTTTCTCTCCTTTGTGATGGTAATTCTGAGATACCTGAATGAATCCACTCATTCAAGTTTCTCAACTTTGATGTAAATTTCTTTTTGCGTATGAGAATTTTCCATTGTCCTCTATCTGTTTTTTTCCTCCTGTTTGATCAACAGTCCACGGGTAGTATCTTTGCTGTTAGATCTTCTAGCTATGGTCCTTTTTCTTCCAGTCAAGTTGATACAATCTACAGAGTAAAGGTTATAGATCTTTTACCACTAGCTGTTAACTTTGTACTGCCAGAATTTTCAAGTGCTTTGGACTTACTATACTCAAGGAAAATAAGAACAGAAGTACTGCCAGAAGAAATCTGTCTTTCAGTCAATTCTTGGACAGAATCATTTACTTAACATGTGCCCTGTGAAGATTATACTTTTCAAATTGCTTCTAAAGCTTTTAATTTAAGTTCTCATGCAACTTGAACTTGCAGTTTTTAGGAGGGAAACCTTGTGCAATTGCCTGTGAGACTGAAGGATTTGTCTTTCTACCTTTTCTATTGTTGGAATACTACCTTAAAAAAAAAGTTTCTAATTTTATCTTTACTATTCATTTATTTCTGAGGCCTGAAGTATTTAATGGAACTATACTCTTATGCTTAGTGTAGGAATTTAGTGGCTCAGGATGTGTTGTGTATCAATGATCACTTCTGACCTGAACTGCTGTTTGATGTAGTCTATGTTCTTATCTGGTACATGGAACAGGTTCTGAGAAGCACATCTGCTCTGGCAGCAGGACAATACTCAAATGAGGAGGTTATACAAACACTTGCAGCCTATTCTGTGCCAAGGAATATACTGGTAATAAACCTACCTCACTAATCAAAGTTTTCACAGGAGAGAAACAGAGTTGTCACCTCAAAATATTCCATAGTTCTGTGGTGAGGGCAAACTTGTGATGGTAGGCAAAGGATGCGATTTCTCGTCACCTGAGACAAAAATTGGTTTAAACCTGAATATCCCAAATCCCAAAAGAATGCTCTAACCTGGAGCTATTTATTCAGTAAATAAAGGAGGCAAGAGAAGGGGGCAGTGATGCTATTTACTTTTTCTTCTCTCTGGGAAGGACTGACCTGATTTCATCTCATGATCTCAGGAGATGGTTCACAGCTGTGGTTCATGGAAAGTGGTGGACATCTAGCTTTATCCAGATGCTGAGTGTATAAAAAGTTTGTAAACATGCTACATAGTGGAGATCAAGCACAGCTAGTACACACAGTGATTCAGAGATATTTGGATGTTCAAAGTGAGATATTTGCTGTAATATAGGACCGCAAGCAAACTAATTAACCCAGACTGTCAGCCAGCTATCCTGCCTAGTGAGGCATGCACACAATTACACTGCATACTAACTTGGCCTATAGCATGTGCCTTAGCCTGGTCTTCTTCACACAGTTATAATTCTGTATCTGGACCTGAAAGCCCTGTTGCCCAGATCCTAGTATTTGCCGTGTACTTTAAGGACTGTACAGCAAGGCAATTTCTGTCCTGGCTTTGGAGATCATGTAAGTATACCTAAATTGGTTAGTCTAATACTAGTCCAAAACTCCCCATTCTCAGTTTGATATAGGCTTATTTGAAATTTCTACAGATTTTATGCAGCTGTTACCCAGATTAAACATTGGACAACAGTCTTTCTTAGTATCAGTCATGCTTATCTCCTGCTTCACAGGTTGTCATATGCCTGACCATGCAGTGAAAAACCCACAGCTTCTAAAATGATTTATTATTAGCAAATAGCTGACAATTCACATACCTGTGGCTTGGAAAAAAAAAGGAATTAACAATTTATTTGACTGTAAACAGTCAGCAGGAAGTTGCTAGTAATGATTAAAAAATCAATGTGCTGAAGTTCAGTGCAGTCTCCCAAATCTCACTTCAAATTCTTACATCAGTTCTCTTTCTCTAAAATTTGCTTATTGCCTATCAGTCTTACTGCATGCTTAATAATTTTTAACTTCCTGAATTCAGCCAATGATCTGTTAGTTGATGCACCTGGAACAGATGACAGAAAAACTAGAAAGGATGGAATACATGAAGGGCAGTGTTTGTGCCCTGGACTCCATTCATAGTCAGCAGAGAAGTAGTCAATATAGTGAGTAGAGTCTAAAGTGCAATTTGTCTCATCCTAAAGCAGCTGTCTAAGAGAAGAGAAATGAATCAAACCTTGAAAGTGCCCATTACTCTCCACTGACTTGCAAGGGAGTCAAGGGGCGATTAGCTTCCCTGTAAGCAGCCAGATATCAAACGTTAGATGATTTGAGCCCCATGCCATGCAACTAGTAGTATTTGACAGGTGTGTAAAAGCACCTATGAATTTGCTGCTTACAAGTGTATTCTGTTTGAATGCTAGGTGCCCAGGTTTGTAATCCCAGTTTGGACAGAAGGTGCTTATTCAGGCAGGCTTGGTATCACACATACAATGTAAACTGCTCACATTCAGGAACACAATTACATTCCTTTCTGTTCTAGATCCAGATGGTCAGCACCAGTTTGAGGAGAAGAGGTAAAGAAGGGGACAAGGTAGAAAAGAGGACAATTATTCCATGAGTGTAAAACATATCCGAGTTGCAGCTATGAGATTTCAGTAATATCTTATAACTAAGCTTGCTTAGGTAACATTGCTTAGCACTATGGCTGCTGTGAATCTAGTGCTGGAATTCTTACACATCTAGAGCTTCTCTTGTCATACAAAGGGGTTTAAAGTTATAAAATTAAGATTCTCTCTTTGTGACTACATTCTTAAAACTTGAGTTAAGTTTAGTATTGAATCTTGTGTATATCTACTTCAGGTTCCTCATGTCAAACTTTAAAACTTATAAAACATGCTTTCTGGATGGAAAACATTTTTCTCACTTCATAAGCAGAAGAGGAAAGAAAATAAAAAAAGGTTAATGTAGAAATGTAATTTATATTAAACCCTTTGCCCCTTGTGATGGTCTCCTGTAATCTGAAATTTACATCCTTTTCCTCTCTGTATTAAATAAAAAGGAGAAAGGCAAAAATACCCAAGACCCTTGATTTTATGAAGCAAAGAAATAATGACAGGAAATGGGGATTTTGTTTTTTTTGTTCTTTGGTGTGAATTGGCACAGGCATTACGATGAAGTTAAAATGCAGAGGTTAATTGAAAAATGTGATAAACAAAACCCCTTGAAGGTCTCTGAATAATTTTGCCTGACAGCACTGACAGCCTACTACCATTGGGCACTAAACCTACTCCAAACTGCTGGAGATAAAAAAAAAAAAAAAAAAAAAAGGAAAAGAAAAAGAAGAAAATAAAGAAAAAACCCTACAGTTAATTGTCTTTCTGTTCCTTCCACCTCATTTCAGCCCAATTATAACTGGGAAAAGTCATTCTGTCTAATTTGCATTAATGCACCTCTATGGAAAAATAACTTAGACAGTGAATTTGATCTTTTTTTTTTCCCCACAGTTTATTATGGACATGTTTAAAATAAAAAGAAATCCAGCAGAACAAATTGCTGTGGTAAACTTATGGGTGAGGATCATGATTTTTTCTTTGTTTTTTTTGCTGCCAGATAAATTCTAAAGATTTAATGTTAGACAGTAGTATTTCTTTGGTAGACATTCTTTAATCACAGGACAGACAATGCTGAAATACCTGCTGGAACTCAATCATCTCTGGCTAACCCCCTGTTATTTTTAAGGAAGAAAATGTTCTGTGGGTTGTGATAAAATTAGCTCTTTGCCTGCACTTTTATGTTTTTCATAATAGCCTTCAGAAAAGCTGCATAAATCGTCACTTATGCTGCATTTTGGAAATAAGTCCAGTGCATGATCCTATTGTGTGTACAGTTTAATGGTGTAAAGGAGCTCAGCAGAGTGGCTGTCACATTCATATGCAGTACCATGTCTCCACTCAACATTTCAATTCGCATTTTAATAAACACATTAAGGGGGCTCACTTGTTGTTGGACCTATGTTACATCTAATTTCTTATTGAGATGGTGAAGAAAAACTGTGTTTTGCTCTAAATTGTCAGTCAGTGTATGAGCTCAGTCTGCTTCTTCTCAATGCCATTTATATTAATAGGTGTGATTATCCATGCAGGCCTTATTTTCGATGTACTGTGTTTATAAGTCCCTATTTGTACATCTTGCTGGAGCTAACGTGTTCATAATGATGTGGAACAGCTGGCCACAAACTGTTGTTACTCATTAAAAAGACATGTTTTCTGAGCTTTTGGGGATTATTTATACTAAACAATACATACTATTGACATTTTGCCCTATTCATTTTCCTGTAGCTCTTCGCTGCAGTGGGATATCCAGGGTTCGGCATTCTAAAAGAAGACCTGAAGGGCTTTTGAGAGACAGAACCAAGCAGAAAGCCACTTTGGGTGGTTAAAGATCCCAGGACATTCTTTTCAAGAAAAGTGTGGGAGTTATTATTGTTCTGGACAGATTCCATCTTTTATAGTTGCATTGTAGGCTATTTAATCATGTATTTTCAACTAGGTGATCTCCCCTTGAAAGGCTGCTGTACTATCAAACCTATAATGACCACAATATTCTGCTCCAAGAACAGCTTCACTCCAGAGGTGGATGGAGTCATTCCTTCATAGTGACTTCAACTAGGACAAGATAAAATATGAGTATTGTACTAACTACACCAGAAGATTGTTTTCTATTTATATTGCTCAGCAATCATAGGAGATCCACCTGAAAGATAATCGGTTTAGTTTTTATTTGTTCAAAGATTTATACTGTGATGTAATAGCTTTTATGATCATCTACTTAGTCTAAAATTGACTGCTTTTAGTGTTTTCTCACTTTAAACAGAAGCGGATCTAAACTTGAAAGCACGTTCTGTGATTTGAAGGGGTAAACATTGTGGCGCTAATGGGAAGGAGGGCTTGTGAAGTTTCGATTCAGCAGCTGATTGGAATCAATGGCCGATTAACAGAGCTTATGGTGCTGTACCAAAAGACTAAATGAAGTCTGCTACAAATTCAGAAGTATGCAGCCAGCTTCTCCTGTGCTGCGAACTCTGTGCTTGCTCTAAATTTTGATGATTGTTTAATATTGGTTTATTGAATGGGAAGAAACAATCCAATGTATACCGAATTCTGCTATTCTAGTTTAGGAGCGAGGACTTAAATATTAAGCTAAAAATGGGATAGAAAGGAAGACAATACTTTTAACATAAAGGCTATGGTGATGGTGAAATCCAATGTGTTGTGGTGAAATCCATAATGTGTGTTTCCTTTTTTCCGTACTTACACACAGAGAAAATCTGTCACAGGCTTTCCTCAAACGTGTGACTTTTTGCATGGTTATAAGTTTCTGCGGAAGGAACTAAGGTTCTAAGTGGAGAGTCAATGGTCATGTAGCACTGGGGTGGACCATATAGAAATATACACTTCTGTGAGTAAGTTGTGGTGCAAGTGTTTTGTAGTAGCATTGTGTGTAGGAAAATACATGTTTCCCAAGTACAAATTTTAGACATTGAATAAACAAAAGATATGCTTGAAATATATTTCCAATTGTATTAGACATTTTACATGAATTGTAGCTATGCATAGAATCAAACCATGCAGTGTGCTGAGTGTATTTTAAAATACGTAAAGATTAAGCAACGTAGATGTACAAAAGAGAGAAAATTTCCTCATCAATGCATGACTTACGCGGGACTCGGTCACAGTGCCTGCAAACTGAAGTCACTGCCTAATGCAAGTATTACGAATGGCAGCACCTGCCTCAAAAATCATAGACATGAAAAACAAAGCAAAAAAAGGGTAGGAAAATCCTACTTGCAGCCTATGATGTTCAAAGCTGCAAGAACTGCAGGTTTAGACAAAATTCTTCCTGATACTCTCTCTGCAATCATCCCTTTCTTTCAGACTCTCCAGTTAGGTCTACGACTTACATCCGTTGCAATATGCAAAAGGCTGTTCTAGTTTATTACCATATACTAATCCAATATAAGAATGTATTCAACTGGATGCTTAAAAATGTGAGATATATATATAATTCAATGCAATTAAATATACAAGGCTTTAGTATTGTGTTTAAAGAGGAGTAAGATTTAGCAAGTAACAAAAAATTCTATAAGGATTTGTGCTCTTGTTATGTGGGTGGCTTTTGCATTCATCTCATTTTGCTTTCATTCTGCTTTCAGTTTGAATTTGGCCAACTCTGAAGTTCAGAGCTCTGGTATTATTTTTGCTATTTTACTGAAAAAAAGCCCATACAGATATTTGAGTTGACTTGTCATCATTTGAATAAATTTCAGAATGCCATCAGTAGAACACACCTGAGATACATAAAGGAAAGTTTATGAGTTCTTTCTTTCTGGGAAGCCATGTCTGATATTTTCTGATTTCAGAGAGATTTATTTGCCATAGTGAGAGCAGGATTAACAGAGCAATGGAAACATATGGAGGCTGAGTGTTAGGACCAGTTTTAGTTTCATCCTTCCAGAGGTTTCAGAATGGTTGAGGAGCTTTTGCACAGAGGTCTTCAATCATTGCATGTGGACATATTTGGTGGGAGGGATCTTTGGTGTGCCTTCCTGGAACTCTCACCACTTCACTTTGGCCCCTCACCCTGTGTACTTTGCAAAGGGAGGTGGTTGTGCCATGCCAAAGCATAACTTCTTGTAATTCTTGTGCAATTCCCTTTGCAACACAGGTGGTTGAGGAGCATGCTGATTCTTTCGCCATGAAGGTGTCTCATATCCAGCAGGAAGAAAAAAAATCAGTGGTATTGTAGCTGATACAATCTGCTGTCAGAGAATTTAGAACTCAAAATGGATCTTGAAGAAGCCCTGTATTGGCTGTGTTCCTTCTTTCCCCTATATTACCTTCTTTCCCTCACCTGAGACTCAAATATGGAGTAGAGTCAGGGCCATTTTCTGCTCAGAAAACTGAATTTGTGTCTTGACCTGTAAGAAGTTATTCAGTTTGTGTTTACAAAAGGTTATGAATTGTGAAAAAGAATATTGAGCCCCAGTGCTTTCTTATGTGATCTTTACATGTTGTGGGGGATTGGCCCCAACAAGCAGCCAACCAACCACTTGCACAGCTGCTCACCACTCCTCCCTGCCTCCCGTAAGGACAGGTGAGAAAAAAAGAACTACAAGGACAGAGAAGCAGGAGGTGCTTTGTGCTGTCAGAGGTACACCCCAGAAGGGACTGTGGTCAGTGGATAACCCATGTAGAAGCAGCTGCTTCCCTGAAGAGACTGTGGCTTGTAGATAGCCCAAGCCAGAGTAGCAGAGCAGAGGAAACTAGTGTGAAGGAAGGAGCAGTGGAAGAAAAGAGTGAGAAAAAAGCAGAGGCTGAAAGAAGCCACTACACCCTCACCCCATCCTCTTGCACTGCTTGTTGCCTCACCAAAGGAACTGAGCGTAGCCTGCGGCAGTAACAAGGCAGGAGATGAGCAAGTGGGGAGGAGAAGAGGTGCCTGTAGTGAAGCTGAGCCTAGGAAAGGGGGAGGAAAGGTGCTTTCCCAGAGTGTTTAAACGTTTGTTGCCTTTGTTTCCCAATACCCTAGTCAGTAATTAAATATTTTGTATTAAGTTAAATTCTCCAAGTCTGCTTTGCTGATGATGGTACTTGGTGAGTGATTTCTCTGTCTTTTTACCAGCCCATGAGTTTCCTCTTTATTGTTATTCTTATTTTCTCCCCTCACCCTCTGGGGGAGGGGAGTGAGTGAGGGTTGTGTGGGTGCTTGGCTGCTAGGTGGAACCAGGTCACCACAACAGCTCCAGAATTCAAAACTAGATTATGGGTCTCTATATTCTGTTGTAGTTGTCTGTGTTAGAGACAGCACGGCAAATCTTTTGCTTTTCGTTTTCTTTTGTTTGAAGTAACTAGGAAGGTTCATTTTTGTCATGAAAACATTGCAAGTTCTCTATACATACTGGATCTTAATGCACTGCTGCAAAAATAACAAAGGGAGGTATTTTTTCAGGTAGACTAGTTCGGCTACATTAGTTCTGTAACCAAGAGAGGATTGTAGTCATTCAGGAGATGTAAGATTGAGGTCTAAAACTCTGAAATCTACTATATCACATAATCCTGAAATAGAATTCAGCTCCTAAAATATTCAAATATTGTGTATAGAATATATGTACTTAGTTTTGGAATCTTGACTATACTTTTTGCTGTATTACCTTCTGTTGCAAATGGTTTATTTGCAGAATCAGTGACTCAGAACACCCAATTCTGCTATTTTTCTGTATAGATTAAAGACTTTTGCCCTTTTTATACAAATCTGCAGGGAACCTTAAGAAATACTATACTTTTTTTCTGTGCGTATTGTTTCTAATAATGGCAGACTAAAGGCTCGAGGAGAAGAGATTTTTATGGAATCAGATGGTGATTTGAATGTTTTACAGGAAGTAGCTCTGCATTAAAATATTTCAGTCATCTTTGTTTCCCTGACTTCTCTCATAATTTGGTTTATCTGAATACAAATGGCTCAGAAGTGCTCACAAGAATTCTAAACAAATAATTCCACAAGATTGTAGAAAAGTTTTTCTCTGTATTTTACTTCTTTAGATGTTTCTATTTTTTCTATTTTTTTTCTATATTGTCCTTTTCCTTATGTTCTCACCATTCAAATCCCCCTTCATGACAGTATAACACTGTTGACATAATGATCATTGAATGGGAAGGCAAGCCAAGGAATCTTGCTCAAGAATCAGTGAATGTTCATGCTATATACTCATCTTTAATTGCTATACATTCATTTTATACCCTTTTTGCTCATCCCATTTTCTGCCCTTTGGGCTGTTCAATCTTTAAAAAAAAACAACTTTGGCATAGATATGCGGTGAATGGAGACAGGCTTAATTTCCTTTGTAGGCTGGCCTCTAGTACTAGCCAAAATGGAAACAACTGGTGTGGAAATAACATGTGACTACCTTTGCACAATATTTGGCCCTGTATCTCAAGTATTGATATGGTTTTGGTGTTTTTCCCCACTGTGAGCAGTAATGTGAAACAGTTATAGTAATGTTTTTTGTTGTAGGCTAAACTAATAGCAAGACAAAATTGCCTCCCAGTGAGAGAAGTGAAATTTTGGTGGTGAACATTATATGGCAAAACAGATACAATCAGTTACAATAAAATACCAGTATTTTAGCAGTCTATCATGTATTTGCAAGACAAGCACTTCCTTTATATACAATGACAGGAAAATAAGGGCAATATCAAGAAGAGTTCTCCTCTTAGGGTGTAACACAGAGAAGTTAGAAACATAGGCTTACAATGAAATTCCAGTTATGTACACAGAGATGAATAAAATCCATGTGCAATGGGGTTATGTTTTTCTCTTATTTGAGCATGCCTCATTCATCAATAACATCTGGTCTTATACATTCACTTAATTTTAATCACAGGAGTCCCTTTGTCACTGTTTGAATTACTCCTGGACTCATTAAGCATGTATACTTGATGATGTAGATGTGCATATAAGAATTGCTGTGAGATGGCTGAATCTTAAAAGGTTAATTCAGGAAACAAAACATTCACATCTGGTCTGATTGTGTCAGAAATATGTGCACCTAAAGAACAGATAGAGTACCGTCCTTTCATGACTAATGAATGTATCTATTATACCATAAACTTATCTGTGTCGGAGAGATCTGAATTCTTGCCAGGGTACTGGGAGACATCAAGAAGATTTCTGTCTTTGAAAGTTGGTCAAAGTGGAGAGGAGAGTGCCACGGATGAACAGAGGGTGGTTATGATAGCTATGCCTGGCAAACTCAGTCCAGGGCTTGAGAAAATTTCTGTTACTGTCAGCCAGGATAACAGTCAGTTTGACTATTTTGGCTAAAATATCAGCATGATTTTTTCATCCAGGTCACTGTCCTCAGAAAGCTATTTAATTGAATTGACAAGTTTACTACATGTATTTTGGCAATTACACCAGAGATTTGGGATTATTTTATGGATTTCCAGTTGAAGTCCTATAAATGGATGAATTAGAAACAACAACTAAAAATGTTATTTTTCTGCTCCTCTATTGTGGGAACCTATTTATTATTTGGGAGCTATATAAAATCTTTAGATTTATCACTAGTTTGGCATTCAAACTCCTGTAATCATCTTTTACCACAAAACTTTTTTGGTGATTTCAATTTGTTAGCACAGTCAACTGAGATCTCAGTTATTCTTAAAACAAATACATTAAGCTGCTTGGAAGATAAGAGGCAATATTTTCATGAGGAAGTCAAGTCATTAAATCAATATCAGGTTACGAAGGAAGGTGTGATGTTTGTGATGACATTAAGGTGAAAAGGAAAGCAATGATAATCTAAAGAATGACTGCATAAACACTTCATGTTGTATCCACAGTACTTTGAAAGCCAGTATAATCAGTGATAAAAATGCAAACAAAAGCAAATAATAAAAACCCCAGATGTACTTCAACAGAAATAGAAAATGAATGCTGAAGCAGAGATGTGTGAACAGTAACTCTAGTGCCCTATTCAGTAAAGCTTAATATACTTTTCTTTCAACAGAGAGCTTTAAGTCTAGATATTTAAAGTAGTAACTGTTGACAGATTTCTTTTTTACAAATTTCCTCGCAACAAGGAATTTGACAATTTTAAGGTGAAAGTGTGTAGATGAATGATTAAAAGAGTGGCCCCAGGAGACAGAATTTTTGAATTTAATCTTCCTCCACTACTGATTTGCTCTTTTATTGGGCATATCTTGATGGAACATAATCCAGAGCATCAAGCTATTGAGTTTTTAAGCAGCACAGGCTGTAAGTTTCTGTTGATTTTACTGAACAGGTGCTCGAATGGTTGGGCCTGAGGATATCTAGTAAAACACACTTGATTGGAAAAGGCGGGTTCTTAGAATATTGATTGCTGGAAATATTAAACATATGTTGGATGGCAACACTGGATCCTTCTTCTACCTCTATTTACCCAACCATAAAATATTTACATGGAGTCAGAACTCTTGAATGGTGATCACAATGCTCAAATTGACTCATGCTCAGTCACTGGAGTGCAGCAGTGATTTCAGCTGACTTCTGACATAACCTAGAGGAAAAAAATAGGAACTGATAGAATTACACTGCTGTAAAACAGTTTAGAAGATACAATTGCTTGGGAATTTTCTGACAATTTCCCATTGCTTGAGACTGTTTGAGATTTATTGAAAATGATTGTTTGGTTGGGGTTTTTTAGTATTTTTTAATATATTAACCTAACAGTTTTAAAGCAAATTTCACTTAGGGGGTGTTCAGGGCAAAATGTATTTTCTAGACAAAACCTCAGATATGCTGAGCATGACTATATAAATCCTATGATTAGAAGATGACAGCTTAAATTCTACTCCTCCTTTAGTTGTATTTTGAACAGGTAAATTTTCTAATTGAGTCTCCCACAGAATGAATGCCCTATCATTTACATATACACTCTGTTACTCCTGTTGCAATTCATCTTTTTTTTTTTTTGCATAATAAATATGTAAGTTCAGGTCTGCCTTTTAACAGAATACAGTAACTATTGGGTTGAGACTATCTTTCTCTTGAGTGTTTAATAGTGTACATACAGTAGATAAGTGACAAGGTGTCAGGCATTATGCAGAATATATGGGTTGCTGGGCAACTGGGACACAACTTTTCTCTAATGTGTTTGAAAAATCCTATCATATCCCAAATGAATGCCTTAACGACTGTCAAGGCAACATGATCTTGTTTCCTGAAACAGTTCATGCATTATAGTTCATGTGACAAAAATATAATTATACAAAATACATCAGAAGCTAGGAGATCAAATGGTAAAATCATCACATTTACCTCTTTTTGTTTTGAAACTTAATGATGAAGAGATTACATTTTTCACCACAACTTTGCTCAGTTTTTCTCACGACAAATTTGGGCTGCTGATCCTTTTTCAAGTCTTTCACTCTGATCTCCTCTTTTCCATCTTTGGAGATCAACAAAAAATATCTCGAGGTGACCTACTCTATAGCAGCATACCTGTATAAGTGACATTTCCACCAATGGAATTAGTAATATCACTGCAGTGTCCCAATGTAGATGATCTGTGCAGCTGTAATGTGGGACTTCAGTTGCTGACTTAATCTTAAGTGACATTAACATAAGTATCCTATTGCAAATTCTCCTTATGCAGACATGCCTTAAATTTGTCAAATCAGTCAGTGGTTTCTGCAGGTTGGAAAGACATCCTTGGGAAATGATAGCTTGAAAAAGGAAAAGTAATCATTTGCCAAGTCTTAATGGCTATTCTGGTGGCCCAGATCAAGGTGACAAAACAAATGTTCTGAGAACAGGCCTTACCTAAAGTTGAAGGTAAAAGTAAATGTTCTGAAGCAACAATTTCACAGTTAAGATCCAGCTCATTCTACACTCTTTCACGCTAAGATGGAGTGCTGGCTTTTTTTTTTTTTTAATAAAATCTGAATATTAGGTTCACACTATTTGGAGCTCAAGGACTTGTCATTTGAAATAGATTTGATTGATCTGCCCAAAACAAATACGCTTCTCTGGCAAAGTGCTAATAAACCCCTTCTGGCAGTCACAGAGTGCTTCTTTCAAGATCTTACTGTTTGTTTTTTGAAGTGATGAAATTCATAGAGAACTGTTATAAGGTTCTAATTGAATTTCACAGAAGTAGCCCTGGTGCGACCCAAAATGGGGGAAAAAAAAAATCCTCAAAGCTAGTCTCTGTGGAACCAATGATTAAAAACGCTAAATGGGAAAGAGAGGTCCAAGCTAGAAGTAATCAACATGAGACTTAATGAAGATTTTTGAGATAAGTTCAGTTTGATAATGTCTACAAGATATAAGGTGGATGAAAAGGTTCACAACAAAAATGTGTTTATTAAAACACCTTTTAAGAAACCTTGGGAAATAAAAGCTGCCTTCAAGGTTTCCCATTAAAGTAAAGACTGAGTGAATTAGATAATTTTGCTACCTGCAGCTTTAACAGAACTTTTTGCTTAGCTCTTATTGCAAGGTTTAGTTGACTTTGAAGAACTTTAACAATCATTGTCACAAGGTTTTTTTATGAAGTTGGTGACTAAAGAGCTGCATAAATCCTATTTTCAATAAATTTAAACAGACCTGAAGTAAGGTAACAAACTCTCCTGGTTGTCAGAGCAATTTATGAGTCTCAGACTAGCTTTCCGATCAAACGAGACAAAAGCTATGAAAGCGAACTTTGAAATTACTTAGGTTATATGTAGACTTTTCCTAGATTTTGAAGATCTATTATTTCAGTTTTCAGTCCATAATATGGCCTTTGCTATACTGTAGGTCCATGCTGGGGTAAGATCTGAACATAGGATAGGTTTGTCCTCCTCCCTCTTGCCTTTCTTGGGCAAGTGAAGAGTCAGCATGACTGACTGTACTAGTTGAAAGAGCGGATGAGAGACACAAGGTCATTGCCACACCTAGTAAAGGTTTTAACTTTGTATTGGATGTGGAAGGCATTTGCAAATGACACAAAGTCAAAGCTGGAATCTGGAATGATTATTAGTTATTGGAACAATGATAGCATCTGGGAGTCACAGGCTCCAGTGATGTGTCTGCTATACCAGGTGTTGGACAATGGGCAAACAGCCTAAGCTATGCATTTCCTTCTGACTGGTACAAAAGATTTAAACTTTCAGCATCTCTCACCTTCGTTTTACTACTTTACGTATCTCTCCTCCACTCTTCCCCGATAGTGCAGCATCAGTGAAGCTCAGTGTTTGACTGGAGAAACATTATAGGTGATTTAAATGTTTAACTATTTCACTACATTTTGTGACAGTTTTATGGCAATCCTATAATTTTTTGAAGTCAAACATAGTATGCTATTTGTGTGTGTGTTTTAGCAGAAGGCAATATAAATCGCAATCCAATGCTGCTGAGCAGAGATGCATAGATTCTGCGGGTATAGCTATGATTCCATTACTCACACTGTAAAGCTAAAAGCCTTAAAGAATTTGGTTGTCTTATAAACCAAGAAAGTAAATATGATTTGAATTAATTAAGGAAAAAGTAAATTAATTTAAATACTTTTTGACATTAAGGAAGTATGCTAATTGGTGGTTAAATTTGTCTGTGTATCTCATTTCATGTCAGTTGGATACCCACATTTCATTGCTCATAATGTATTAATTTTATGTGTATTGTTGATGCAATTTTGAGGATATTATGATAGCAACTGAATTTTCTTGTGAAGGCATTAAATCACAAAAAGGGTCCTTGTAGCAGTCAATTGATTCTTACTGTACAATAAATGCCTGTTAACTGAAGTGCAAATTGAATACTTATTTGCAACACATAATGCAAAGCATTAAGTATATAAAAAAGGGCTACGTTATAGACTCACAATGTGGAACCAAAAATAAACAGCTTCAGAACATGTTAAATATCCTTAGCAGCCAACTAAAATATGACATGGGAAACAGTTTACAGTTGAGCAATTATCTGATAAGAACCAGTGCTTACAGTGAACCTATTGCACTGTGTGTACACAGATAGTGTTTATATACTTGAGCATGTGTACAGACCCAGAGAAGGGCATGGCATATGTCTGCTTCTGTATGTACATATTAAAAGAAAGCTCATAACAATTATGAAAATTCAACAGGCTTGTAAAAAATAGAGATGACAGACAATAGAAGATTTGAAGAAAGAATGTTTTAGTCTACCTTTACAGTGAAGTAAACTTCCTGTAAAGTGAATGGATGTATATTGAAATGCGGCTGGAGTAATACAATGGTGAACTCAGCCTGGAGAAGAGAAGG
>Ga0181612_149228_pt1 | contig 17251 bp, 9 predicted proteins | sample HoacroProtozoa21_FD_119630 | JGI IMG/M metagenome (GOLD analysis project Ga0181612, IMG submission 119630) | Hoatzin crop microbial communities from Cojedes, Venezuel. Combined Assembly of Gp0051906, Gp0051904, Gp0051908
AAAGCTTCTGATGAAAGGTTCTGCAGTTCACCCAAAAAATTAACTAATTATCAAAACCCCCTTTCCCCCCCCCCCCCCAGGTAAGCATCACTGATTATGTAGTGTTTGACCAGTGCAGCCTGTTCCAGACGAGAATCCAGGCAACTCATACAGTGGCAACAGCAGCTCAGGCGCCTGTGGAGAAGGTGGCCGATAAACTTCGAATGGCATTTTGGTCACAGCAGCTTCAGTGTCAGCCCAGCCTTCTTGGAGTTAACGGCAGTGGAGTCTGGATCTCTTCAGGCAAAAATGAATTCCATGTTGCAAAGGGAAACTTAATAGGTTGGTGTCCTTTTACATCTAATATTTTTAAGATAAGAAAAATAAATAGGAGAAAGTAACCCGCTACAGTTCTGTCACCACAAAAGTTATCCATGGTGAGTTAGGGCACCTTTAACAAAAAATTCCATGTTTGCAAATTAAATTCAATGATTAATTAGCATTTGATCTTAAATACTTTCCCAAATAAAGGGAAATATTTTTGATTGAAAATTCATTCTCCACAAGTGAACTGTGCACATTACTCCTTTTAGCACCTAAACTTGTCTCTGCTCTGGGGTGAGAGGGCAACCTTAAGCTATTGTACCTGTTACATCTGGCACAGTGGAGTCTGGTTTATGGTCGGTGTGACGGTGCAAAACAGTAATGTTATGCTTTTACAGGGATAATAGAGGAATTGCTGTATTTAGTTTTCTTGCTATGTTGTTCAAGATAGAATTTTGATTTAGTACATTTTTTTGATCATGGTAAACACTAAGAGTAGACCCAGAACGTTTTCTGTTTAACCTTGTCACCAAATTGGTCTCCTGTTGAAGACCGTTGATCTTCTCCCTTCTCCTCCTTTTCTGCATTCCCAGTTTTCTGTGGGTGTGTACATAAGTATATGTATGTGTCAGGAAGAGTTTTTCTCCTCCCCCACCCTGCAAACAGTTTCTTGAAAGATGTACACAGAAAATGTTGTCTAGATGATACTTAATAATTGATTGCAGTAGAACTTCTTTAAAATGGTAACGTTTTAAATAATGACATATTTTAATAGAAAATTAAGTTTCATACTAATACTATTCTATTCTTTCTTTCAAGGCACTTACTGGAATCATATTGTGCCTCGTGGTACTGCTTCTGCCACAAAATGGATTTTTGTGTTGGCTTCCACAGCTTCATCTAAAGAAGGTTAGTGAATCAACAGTGCAGGTGTATAATATCTGATTTTTAAACAGAGTGGAATTGATGGTGTAAGTAATTAAATACCCTGAATTACTTCAGATTGTGGGTGCATTTTCTATATGCAGGGATCTAAAATATTTGAAGTATGGTGGAAATACATCTGTAAAACTACTGGAGGTGAAAAACCCCATATCATTCACACTGCCACCTTTAGCGTGTAGTGGCATCCAACAGAGAAACGGGTAGTCCATTGGGAGCGGTAACTTCCTAAATTGCCGCAGCATGAATTGCCAGAAGTTGTAATGTGAAATCTTGGAGCATGCTTTGCTGGAATGCCTGTGCTAACCAAGTACTTCTGTCAGTGCAGTTATTGCAGCAAAATTGCACATGTTATTGATAAAAATGTGACCACAATAAGGAATTAAACTGCTAGTTACAATAGTTAGCAGTTGTGTTATCTAAGTACACTAGTTTTATCGGAAAAAATGTGTGATTTAGAGCTGAAAAGGAATGCTGTTTTCAAAGGCAATTATCAAGGATAAAGAAGAGCAAAAAAATAAAAGGAAGTGATAGTGCACTGTTATGTATGTCTTTTCTCTGTTTCTTCAAATAAGATCACCCCCTTTCTCAAATCAAGTGAGTAAGTAGGTGCCTAAGTAAGGGCTCAGGATGTGTATTCTTGCTTCAAAACCTTACCCTATGAGCATAGCCAGGAAGCTATAGTTTCATCTTCAAATGTACTGATCGTTTTTCAGAAGACGTAGATGCCTAAGCTTTCTCAGAGTGGATTAGGAATGATTTTAATAACAGAAATGTCCTTTCTATAGGAAGCTTTCTGTGGCTGTGCCAGAGCAACAGGGATCTATTTTGTGTCAGTGATCAGAATCCTCAGTTTCGTCCTTCTACGGTGCAGCTGCCACCGGAGGCTGAAATGGTGCACTACTCTGCCTGCCAGGATGCCATCTGGGCCTTGGATACTCTTGGGCAGATATTCATCAGAACGCTTTCATCCAGCTGTCCAACAGGGATGCACTGGACAAAACTGGATCTCTCTCAACTAGGTATGACGTTTTTATGGAGGAGGCTCTCTCTTGACTCTCTTAGCGGACAGTCACTATTCTCCTTCAGAAGTATCTTTTGGTTTACTGATATGGAATATTACATTTGCTGGATTAAATCATACCTTACACTAATGGGCCTCACAGCTGAGGACCGTAAAACATCAGGAACAACTATGGCTTTCAAACAATGTTTAGTTTAGCCTTTTGCTAGAGACAGCGTGTTTACTGTTTGCAAGATACTTTATATGTATGTGCTTCTTACAGTTTGTCAATCTGAGACAACTCGGCCTGACAGTGCTGTGTAGGTATACCAGTAGCTTTAACTGGTCTAGGTCTTGTACTGCAGTGTAACTGTAATTGTGTGGCCCTGGGCAGTTCCTTACACAAGGCCCTGAACCTTGTGGTTAAACGCATTCTTGACAGATCGGTCAAAGCTTCTTTAGGATCCTGTCAAGGAAAAAATATGCTCCAAGAGTTGCATCAGCCATAAGTGATCCAGCTGATAACACTCTTATGTTTGGGTTTATACCGATCTAATGATTCGCGTGATGTGAAGAATATGCTGCTGGTTAACTGCTCTTTTTATTTGGTTAGGCATAACACCAAGGTTGTTGACCATGGTTTTTTGATGATTAAAATATCCTCCCAGTTTGGCTCTGGGGTAATCAGGCCACTTGTCGGCTTCATCGGTTATTTCTTTGATAGTCTTGACTGTCTTCATGCTAACCTGCATTACTGTTTCAAGAGAAGATAAAAAAAAATGAGACTGTGCACCATTCTTGCATCATTTTAAAATAATTCGACTGTTTTGCAGTTTTTCCATTTTTTGATGGCAATGTTTATGTCTGGTCTGAGAACAGACAAGGAATTTTAACTTCAGGGTTAAGGAAAGGCAGACACAGCTGGCAGAATTTAAGCCTCGTACAATTTTAGTATACAATTTGTAATACTTCATGGAAAACTTTTTAAAAGAAGTCTTTTAAAATTAATTTGTTTGCCAATTATACACCAGGTTTTCCAGACCTGATGAATTGGTTCCAAATCACTAATTGTACCATAGTTTAAGCACTGCTTGATGCCCTTGACCTTCGCTGACATACAGGATAGGTTTGTCCACTCTCTCCCTCTCGTGTTGCTTAGTAGAGTTTGAAACTTTTCTCATGATATTGTTGCTTTCCAGCAGTTTAGATAATAGCTGTTTAACTGAAATAATAAATAAACTGAAATAATAAATAGCTTCTTGCTATTCTCTGAAAATCTCAAAGCATTCGTAAAGGAAATCAGTCTAACTGGTGCTAGCTGACTGTAATACCTGGCTTGTGAACTTCAGAAGTTCAACCTTTACGTTCAGATGTTCCTGTTAGCTTTGCGGCACATGGTGATGGTATTGCAGAAATCTTGGGTCAGGAAATTCTTAAACTTTCCACTTTACCTGTCACTGTGTGTTAATATTTAAATGTGAAAATATTTTAGGCATTCTTCCTCCATTTGAATGCATACTGTAGATCACTGCTGTCAAGATAGTGTGTATCCATGGTTATAATATAAGTACCTTTATTCACTCTAATGGGGCTGAAGAAATTGGAGAACTATTGTTACTGCTCACGTGTATGTTTAAGTTTATTACTGAAACATTAGGGCTGTAATTTGAGGGGGGAGAATAAAAACAATCAAGTTGCTGTAAAATGCAATTTAGAGTTCTGTATGGAAGTGATGGGGTTGCCAGGCTTAATGGTGAAATATTCATATTATGTTGGTAGTGTCTTCCTCTTGCCTTTACACTATGTACTGGGAGTAGTATCTACGGAATCATTTTAATTAGGGTTCCACTATCGGTATCAAGGTTTCTAAACACAGTAGAATGACCTTTAGGTTTCAACAATAAACAATGCCTGTGAATCATGCTACTTTTTCTAAACAGTGGATGAATGTGGTTAGCGTGACCTTCTGCTATGATAAAAACAATAAGTGGGAGGAGGGAGAAACCCCAAAACATTTACATAAGGGCTGCATTTTTGAATATCAAATTGTACTGTGGACGTAAATAATATCAACTATGCCGAGCAGGTGATATGTGAGTCCATGTTTGAGTGCTCTGATGCTTGTCTGGATCAGAACATGTCAACAGCTGAGACATCATGTGACAAAGCCATTACTTCGAGTCATGCTTTATGTTAGAAGGAATAATGAGGTTTTAAGTAAGGTTTTGACTTTGTAGCTGAATGTTAAGCCTCTGCCTGCAAAAATAAGTTGTTCTAGATGTTCTCAAGCAGAAGTTTTTGTGTATAGTTTTTGTGTATAGTTTTGTCATTTGTTTTTAATAGGAAACTGCATGATTAAAAGAAGTTTTGAGGTCAGATGAATTGATTAGAATTCCTGTGATTCAGAAAGTTAAATATTTTTTATTAGTGAGAAGATCTGTTTACTATTACAGATAACTAAAAGAAAACTGTGTAGTCCTTTTGTTTCCAGTTCTTTCCCCCAGCATGTCTTAACAAAAGGGATATTGCCTACTGCGGAAATAAATGCTTTAAACTTGCCCTCTGTGGGATAAAATTGCACCCCTCTTTTTAAGGAACACTGTATATGATGCACTTCACAAGGATTTGTTGCCAGATTTCACATAACTGAAGAGAGAACCGTTACCAAGAATGGGATATCCCAAGCAGCACTGGCATGTTCAGTCAACCAGCGAGGCCTATTTTTAGAGTCTTTAGTTTGGAGTCTGACCAGAGCATTCCTTCTGTAGTATATCTTTGCTGATTGGGTCCCTCTTCCTGCAGAGCATGTTTTCCATTGCTTAGCATTGTGTTGTCCCAACACTGGCAGGAAAAAAAAATAAAATTAAATGTTATGTATATTACATTACATGGTTGTTTTAAAATGAACGTGAAAGAGTAAGAGTTCCAGTTGATAGTTAACTAGCAGTTCTTTATAGTCTAAAATATCAGGTATGCTTCTCTATGATCTTTAATAGCAAGAATGATTGATGTGATGGGGCGTGCAAAAAAAACCCAACCACCCCAAAATTCCAAAACATACTTACTCAGGAGCTTTGTTTTCATTGTGCTGACTTACATAGGGTTAAAATACTGCTGCACTTTTGAGATAGGTGTGATAAATATGTACATTGTTGAATATAAATCCATTTGAAAATCAGCTCCTTTATTTACAGATATGACACTAGTGTGTTAACACTGAAATGCATAATCCATATGCTCTCATATTTTTAAAGTGCTGGTAGCATTAGGGAATGTTCTTTGCTGAACGTATTAGCACATCAACACCTTTAAAAGTCTGCAAGCACAGCCAGCTACAAAGTTCACATTAGGTCATGTGAAAGTTTCTCTAGGCACTGATAACATTTGTCACAGAATGTTTCCCTGCTTGAATTTGGTTATTTTAATAGCATATTTTTAGTGTGCTTTAGAAATTGCAGTATCCTATGACTAAAATATTTATTTTTAGATTTGAAAGATAAATACCTCATATACGCTATATGTTGGTTTTATTCATTATATCCAGTGATTTTTTTTCTCTCACAAGTTTGATTAACTTTTAATCATTTTTATGAGACTGTGTTTAAAGCTAGTTTAACACAATCAAGTCTAAATAAAAGTTTTCATTATTAGCTGAATTTGAAAGGAAAATACCAGGTTGCTAATAGTCTTTTTGTTATTAGGTGCTGTAAAGCTGATCAGCTTGACCTGTGGAAATCAGCATGTTTGGGCCTGTGATACCAGTGGTGGCATTTATTTCCGTGTAGGAACTCAACCACTTAACCCAAGTTTGATGCTTCCTGCGTGGATAATGATTGAGCCACCCATACAGGTAAAATGTTGACTACAGTTCTTTGTAGCCCAGTGGTTTAGCTCTATACATTTGAAAAATAATAATTTTAAGACTCATGGAAAACAGTAGAGCCAGATTTCAAATGTGTAGCTTAAAACTTTGTCCCACATGTTTGAATTCTACAGGATTTCTCTCAAAAAAAAAAACCAAAAAATAAACAAACTACAACAACAAAAAAACCCAAACAAATAAAAACACCCAACGAAACAAAATCCCTCCCCTAGAGTCTGTATAGTGTACTCTGAATATGCCACCTTATCACCATAAGTCATTCCAAATTCATCTTTTGTTTTCCTTTCTGTTCTTAATGAAAGTTTACTCTTCTTGTAGCACAGCAACTTTACAGGCAGGTAGTAGAAGGCAGCCTTGAACTGTACGCTGAATACCTTCTATGCGCTTGCAGAGAGGCTGACCTGGCAAACAGCGCAGAGCAGAGGGGGAGGTAAGGCTCTGCTCCTGTGTCATGGTGCTGAAGCGCCTGCCTCCCTCCCTCTTTCTTTATCCTCACCCTTGATGAGTCTGGGATGCTTGCCAGGGTGCTGTGCCTAGATTTAGGGACTCCCCTTATCATCCACTGCAGTACAATTGTAGCTCTTCTCCCTTGTTCCTAGAATGGGCAAACTTTATGTCATTTCTACCTGCCATCTGAGAGGATGAGAGCAGAAAGAAGTCTCCTAAAGTACCCTGGGAGCATCTTTTCTGAATCTAGAGAATGGACAAAATATGTTTCTCTGGTGACTGGTTTATTTTTTAATCTCTCCTTAAACCTCAGTGCTTGCTTTTCTTGCTGCTCTGATACTTTGCAAGTTATGCTATGAAATGGGTGTAATTTCTGTGTTGTAGGTTGGGACTCCTGTAATGGAGCTGACCTCTGACTACTGATTTCATTCTTTGCTCCTTGGCATGAAATCACTTCAACTGACTGTTGATCTAGCATAGTAGCACTGGATGTGTTTGCATACTTGATTTACGTTTTATAATGTTACAGAATTTCTCTTGAAGATTTTGAAATGTGTGGTAGTTTTGAAAGGACATATTAAGAAATAAATCTCTGGTAGTGGAGTTGCAATAGTTTATTTGGCTTTTACATCATTCCCTTTCAGTTCTGGTTATCTCTCATCAGCCAATCATTAGCCCCTGCTGTGAATCTCAGGGTGTAAGAGCAAAGAAGGGCAGGGAAATGAATCTGCAGATTTGCATCCCATCAGTTAACCCAGCACTGGTTAGACTTGTTCTTCTGTGCTGGGAACATGGTCAGTCAGACCTGAAGAAAGTGGCACCTTGTTTTGCAGAAGAGCAGAGCAGAGTGGTAAAAAAGTACCAGCATAACATGCACCAAGGGCTACATTACGCTGCTCATTCTTTGTGTGCTGCAAGTGGGTCTTTCTGATGCAGTCTAGAAGAGACAGATTTTTCCTGCTAACAGGGTAGGGCAGCAGGCAGAGAAGACTGGGGATATCAGTGATGATATCCTCCATAAGGCTAGTATTCTTAAATAGGAGGGAAAGCACATTCCAGGATGTGTTCCACTTAAACGGAGTTTGCCAAAAGACACGAGAATTGAAGTTGTGTGGTATCCTTTTACCAAAGATTTGTCTGTCCAGGAAGGTAGCCCAAAAAGCTGGTTTTCTACACTGGTGCTATTTTGTCTGTACTAAGTGCATTCCCTACTCCTCCACTGAGGTAAATTAAACTACTCGGTACAAAGGTGTTTACAGGAAATTTGGCTTTGCCGTGGCTTATTACTTAGCAGTGACTTCCTTATGTAGAAAGTTTTTAATTGGACAAGGTTGAAAATCAAATTATTTCTTATTAGCTTATGGAGGAAGCTGGATGATGTTGCATTCTAAAATGATAACCTAACCTTTTGATACCCGGAGCAGTATCATTCTCTTTCCTGTTATCTTGCCAACACCTGACATAGCAAGTTTAATGAGTCAATATGAAAGGGCAAAAATTCAAACACTGCTTGAAGAGCAGGTGAAAAGTCATGGGTTACATGCTCTTTTTGAGACAATTCCAGCATGTTAAAACAAGTCATTAAAGTACTGAAGGAGCAGCCATTCATGTTTTTACAAAGGCTTAATGCAGAAGAAGAAAATATGTGAACTTTAAAATGATTTTTGAATGCTAGGTTAGTGTTTGGATAACGAACATAGCGTGATGGCTGAAAAGTGGACTGTTCCATGAACAATATTTGTTATTAGCAGCACCTTACTGTTATCTGCCCCTTAATTGACTTTGACAGAGTTCATGCTGCATGACTTTATCTTCAGAACAACAAATACTGTAAGAAGTATTTGTGAATGATTCAGTCATTTTCTGTTTGAAGAAGGAAATCAAAGTTGCCTTTCACTTGCTTTAAGTACAGGAGCATTCTCAAATAACGTAATTTAAAACCAACTATGGATATTTCATTCCCTAGTAAATGTCAGAGCCAATATGACTTGCCATATCCCAGATCTCATGACTCGTGAGCAGCTACAGACTCTGCTTTTATGGTGTCATTTCTCGTTAAAGGAGTGCTGCAACTGCACAGCATCCATCTTTGCACAACTTCACAAAGGTATTCAGGGACAATAGTTTTGAGGAGATTTTACATTCACCGACTTTAGCATGAGTAACTTTAGTTCAGTCTTTGCTCTGTGATGCTGTATGCTTGGGATTTTTTTAATCTAGGCTAAAACCATTCTCATTTGTTACGCTTCCCTTTGTAACTCCCTACCGCAGTATCTCTTGAGATGAAAAGTAACATTTTATGTTCTCTGCCCTCGCTCTGCTTTATTTTGTCCAACACTTCAGAAGTGGTTGGTAACATCATTACAGTAGCTTGAGCACTAGTAGTTTATATGTAGATGTTTTCTGTGCTTCATCCATTCTGTTCTGCAGTCTTAGAAGTCAAAATAATTACATGGTTAAGCAGCTTTTTGGAAGCTGCTTTAAGGACATTTACAAAGCTGATCAAAATTATTTGAAATTATTTTAGTCCAGGAACTAGAAAATGTTTTTCATTCTGTTGTAAATATACAGGATAAAACTATTATCTGCTGTAATATGCCTTGATATTCATTAAATTTAATTAAAAAAAATTAGCAACAAATGTAACTATTATTTACGTATATCCTATAGAATATGTTTTTATATGTGTGTGCATGTATGCTTATGAAGATTTAATGCTTTTCAGCTTTCTGGTCTAAAGAAATAATAATTTAAAATTAAATATAAAATTAATATAGTCAAGAAGACTAATTTGGGTGATTATGGAGTTTTTATGCATAAAAACTGGCCTTAAGAACCACCTTCTCAGATTTACATTAAGGGATGTATCGGATAAGCAGAACTTTATTTAAGAGGATTAAAGGAAACAAAAATCAGGACAAGTGTTTGTAATGAGTGACCAGTCATCTGTTGCTTGTAAACAATTGATCTTACCCTAAAAATAGATTAAACATTTTATTAATTGCCATTCGCTTAATTAGAATCATAGAATAATTTAGGTTTGAAAAGACCTTAAAGATCATCAAGTGCAGCTGTAAACCGAACACTGCCAAGTCCACCACTAAACTGTGTCCCTAAGTGCCACATCTACACGTCTCTCAAATGTCTCCAGGGGTGGTGACTCAACCACTTCCCTAGGCAGCCTGTTCCAAACTGAAAAAGCAATTTTATTAAATTGAGAGGTTGAAGTATCCACATGGCTTGTCCGAACTGTGGAGTAAAGGGGGTTTATTTAAGGAGATGTTTATTGTTTGGCTACTCTATAGAGCTTTTGTTGATCCTTTGCAGTTCCTAGGGTCTCAGCGGAAGAGTGCCACTTAACTTAGTTTGCCATAAAATGGTCTCTTGCAGTACGTGCATTTCAAGTTAGAGAAACTTTTATTTACTACTGTCCCCATAACAACTTAGTAATTGCTCTTTATATTTTAACCTTGATATCACAGGTAAGAGAAGATAGTAGAAATTCTTACTGATCTAGGAGGAACTGTTTTTTTCTCACATACACACACAAAGAATTAAGGCTGTTCGCACTTCCACTGTCATTCAAAAACTGTTAAAACTGTGAAACAAATGGTAGTTAATATAATTTGAAATTTAGGGAATTTCTCTAATTCTGCAAAATCCATACATGCTAGATTTCTTTTTTTTTCAATACTGTACTTTCTCTTAATCTACGTTCAGCGTGAGCAGGTTGGTTGTGCCTTACGGATGAGTGGTGACTTGTTAGAAATGGTTGTCATGATCTTTGTTTCCTTTCCTCTCTTTAAAGTTCTGCTTATCTGACAGAACAGTTAATGCAAATCTGGAGACTTTCTTCCTCTGCCATCTGCCTTGCCTTTCCATTTTTCAGTATGGTTTCTATTATTATTAAGGCCAGTTACTTTTTAAGTGGAACTTACAGGAGGAAGCAGCGAGCACTCCTCGAGATCAGATTGTGCCATTAAATCTTTCTTGGTAGATGCCAAAATCAAAGCTGAAATGTAGGAAGGGTTTGTTTGAAATGATCTTCAAGGACTGGATATTTGGAGGAAGGGGATTTTCTGTTGAAAATGCTTCATAACTTTTACTTCAGAAGCATCCATGCTGCTTTTGAAAGTACTCCGTGGAAAATTGTACTTTCTAATACATAATCCACATCACTGTTCTTTTGAAGTCTGATTGTTTTCAGTAGCACAGACTAGCTTACGTTACCTAGCTGTTGCACAGGTAGCTTTCTGAGTTGCTGTGAGTTCTGCTTTGGAGTACTAAGATGAGATGCAGAGGAAGTATCTTTTATTAGACCAGTTCTGGAGAGGTAATACACTGATTAAAGCCTTTTGGTTGTATGCAGACCAGACTAGCTAGTCTATTGTTCCATATAGCTTTACTCGTGTGAGGCCTCCTGAAGACATTAATAGGGAGAGGATTTTCCTGGAGGACTGCACTTTTCAAGGTGACGCAGAGAAAAGCTGTATTTGGCAGTTGACAGAGTAGCTGTATCAAGGTGGGTTGCAAAGAAGGATAGGAAGACAGGAGATCAAAGCTCCTGCTGCAATGTATTTTGTTTAGCTGATTTAGAATGCCATAATATTTAAGTTCAAATGTGTAGTACTCCTCATAGGCATGCCTTTCTTAAGAAATCGCAAGTAAAGTAAAAGGTGCTGTAGATACTGAAAAAAATGCAATACCAGCATTTTTACTGAAGTTGCCTCACGCCAATTCCATTGCTCAGTTCAGTGCTTATTATCTTCCTTTTAGTTTCTGGTTAAGAAAACTGCTGTCACTGTATTTCACTGTATTTTTCTGCTTTGGAGTTTTACCCTTCTGATACTTGTTTTAAGGCATTGCTATCACCATTTTCAGAAAAGCATGCATGTAGCCTGTCACATTAGATAGCAATTACTATCAGCACCAGAAGCTTCAGATCACAGAAAGTGCACAAAATGAGATACACCCAGAAAACTGAGCAGACGATCCTTCCTTAGCCTTTTGAAATATGATCTCAAGGTGGTGTATTTGCTGTTTGACAAGACTAGTTTACACTGAAAACAAGTCTTCCAATGTGTCCATATTTTGGTTAGCTAACACAGAATTATATATTAATTTTTGGAGAGATTAAGAAATATATTTAACATTCAGTTGGGTAAATAAAGCAACTACAGGTTTTGTTGTGTTTTTCAGAATTATTCTGTAAAAGTAATGGTGTAAAAATTAATGGGTAAAGGATAATCATCTTGATTTAGTAAGCACATACCTTGGTTTCAGTGGAACTGTTCACATGCTTGCAGGTAGTGATAGCTGGAAGTAATTTAATAAAATGATTTTGAGAGACAGTCATAAAAAAATTACTTGTGCTAGGATAAAGTAAGTTTTGGGGAATCTTTGGGTCTGTTTCATTTTCATTAAAGCTACATCTGCATTTTCTGAATTCTGGTTAGAGCAGTTTTTATTGTTAGTTTTTTGGGTGACTGAACTTTGTCTCTCTTGATTTTAAAAGCTGTGGGGAGCTGGATCCAGCTGACAGGTTTGTAACTGGGAGCTTAGATTTTGTGAAATAAATTGGGGCAGCAAAGGGGGGTGCTAAGCTCACTATGATCAGTGAAGAGAACTTCACTGAGCCAACAAGTCTGCACAGAGTACGGAGACACCCTGGGATAACTGGTGTGCGCATCAGACCCTTTGACCTTGAATTAGGAGCTTGGAGGCCGCTCCCATGGTGTATTACTCTCCCTATTTTACAATGATGCTGTAAGCAGGCGAGGTGCTGACAGCCTGTCTTTGCAGACCAGCCCAGTGATCTGTTGCCTTCCCAGGGAGCTGGAGGGCTGGGTTGTGGTGTGTCTCCTGCTCGGATGGCCCTTCCTGCAGGACTGCCAAATAGTTTGGTCTGTGGGAAGACCCTGTGTGCTGACCCCAAGTTTGATGAAGTGAAGAAGTAAGCAAAGCAGAGGAGGTGGACTATATATTCTAGCAAATGGATTGTCGTAACTGGGAAGCAGAGACCTTGTTTCTGATCCCTGACCCCTGGAGTACTATTGTTTTGATCCAGTAGTTTAATGCATGGCATCGCCTTGTATTTGGGGGTCATGCTTTACCTGGGACAGTACTTAGTCCAGAGCTTTAGCAGTGGATGAGTACTACGAGATGAATGGTAATTGTTGTATCCTGAGTACATTGCCAGTGTTCATGCGGTTTATAGCATGTATTTTGCATCCTGACAGATTGTAACTCTTCAGAATCAGTCAAAATTTGTTGGGGTTTTTTTTAATTATTATTTTTTTACCCCCTCCCTGAGTTCGTGGGATTTTCTTTTACCCAGAAAATAATCTGGGTTTTTGGTTGTTTTTTCCCTCTGGTTATGTAAATGAATAGTTACACAGAAAGGTTATACACATTTGTCCATAAAGCAGTGCAGTAATGAAATGGGAATTTCTTGCACTAACTATGAAAGGTCTGTGGTATTTTCATCACAAACATGTTAAATAACATGGACAAACTTTAAAAAGTAAAACGACAAAAAAAGCAACAGTTTGACAACTGTTTAAAATTGTCAGTGCAACGCAGAGCTGAGGCTGAAGTTAAAAATGCATGTCTGTTTTTACCTTACAAAAATGCTTTACTTTCCTTTGTAAGATACTTAAGTTTCAAAAACTATGGAGGTGCACTTTACTGGCATGGTCTGTGTGAGAGGGTGTTTTACTGATGCTCTTTAAAGGTGTGTTTTTAAAAAACAAAACGAAAACCTGCTTTGGTTACTCAGAGCTTTGCTTATGCAAGGCTTTTATTACTTCATGCTAAATTATGTTCTGTTTCATGGGAAGTTGTTGCACGTAGTGTTTCCTTAACATACATTTCTGTAAAAACTTTGTTTTTCTTGTCCTAATAGTTCATTTTTTCAGTATGTTATTAAAAATAGCGGTAGTAGTATTTATAGACAGCTTATCTCCTACACTACAGTGTACAATCTTAGGTATAAGACAGTGTGACCAGATGACAAGTGGGCAAACCTAAATAGGCCTGTAGTCTGTGTGGTCTTTAAAATGACTGCATTAATTTTTTTTTAATTGCTTGTGAGGAACAGTTGTACTAAATATTTTGAAAGTATTTTCGGTTCTGTTGAGCTTTATCATGTTGAATAGTCGCATGGGTTTGGTATGACCTTTTCTAGGATTTGATGCCATATATTTTAGTCTTTCCCATGTTTCTGCGAGAAAAAACCTTGGAATGAAATATTTAGAATCGACCAAGGAGAGGTCAAGGAATTGACTCCTTGGCTTTTCTTTTCTTCCTGATTGTGCTAGCCGCAGACTGGCGATACCCAGCTAAGGCCCTCGTCTGTTTATTCACTAAGGCAGAAAGCAGGGGAAGGGGTCATGTTGTTGTTCTGAGGCTTCTGAGGAAAATGGTGCTCCAGTTTTTCAGTCAATAAATAATAATCTTTCTCTGACAATTCAATGGCAGCATTACTGAAGAACATGTGGCTTCCAAGAAGACTAAACATAGATTCGTAATCTTTCCTGCTCCTGTATATTGCCTTGAACTTCTTTGCAGAGAAAAAAGGGCTGCTTAATTTAGCAAGCCGTTCTCCTCGAAGTCTGAATGCAAAACATTCCGGTCAATGCTGCTCTTAGGTTGCTCTTGCATTCTTGGTATCTCTAATGCTGAAAGCGCTTTACAACCTTCATTCAAATGGAACTCTGAAGATAATATGCAAATAGTCAGGCCTATGTTGGGGGGATTCTCCCTAAGTTGCAGTCTTTGTTTGTTATACTAGTTAATAGGGTCTGGATGTCTGTTAGCCATGAAAATAGTCAGATTAGTCAGATCTACACATAGTGCTTGACAGTGTGAGAAGTATCTTTGATCTGACCTTCGTACAGCCTGGCCTGAACACGTGTTCCTAATTTGTCTGTGGAAGGTGAGGAGAACATTGGTGCTGGTAATGAAAAGGATTAGGCTTGGACAGACTGAGAATGGTGTATTTAGTCTGCCTCGTCATGGATATTTGCAGCAGAACAGAGATAATGGAGGTCTGCTGATAACATGGACTCTGTGCTCCTGAAAAGTGACGTGGAAAATGTTCTGATGCCGTTTTTGTGTGCGTGTGTGTGTTTGGCCTTTCCTCCTTGACAAGGAAGTTGAATGGCTGTGTTTTGGGTTCAGCTGTGACTGAAGCAGTTACAATAAGACAAAACTTTTGAGAAGTAGGTTGGGGGAGGAGGGCGAACTGCATTCATTTTTACTTTGGATCTTGTTTGATACTACTGTTTAAATGAAGTTCCTACACTGAAGCTTATTTCTCTGTGGTTTGCAGAAAGGAAGGAAGTTACTTGCACAAAAATATAAAGCTGATGGACAACTTGGTAACTTAAATATATTTAGCACAGACACCGTTTCTTCATCTCATTTAACAATTTGTCGGTTAAGCGTTTCCTTCAAGCTTACTTCATTTTATCAGCACTGTTTTCTCATCGGACACCTAGGTGTTAACAAACTATTTTTCATTGTTTTTATTTGTAGCAGACAAAGGTATTCACAGCTCTTAGTGTGTAGTTTCAAATGTTGAAAAGTGCATAGTTGGCATGTGTTGCAGTCCATGGTTGTAGTGGGAAATCCTCAAAAGACAGAGAACAACTGGAGTTTTTGTAGCTGAAGTACAGGACCAGAGGGCAGGAGGATCTGTGTTCTGTTCTTGTCTAAAACAGTCAATGTCCTGCGATTTTTTGAGTTTAGGAATTTTTGGCACCACAAGTAAAAGGAGAACAACGTTCCACCATTTTTTATCAGATAACACTGAATCCATTACTGCTCTATAACAAGATGATCTCTCACAGTGATCAGTATTGTGGATAAACCCATGAACAGAGTTTGGTGTGTCAGCGTCTGAGGAGAAAGGCTGGGAGGCTGGTGAGAGACTCTTTAAAATTCCAGGCTCTTCAGTAAATTACAAATACGACATATTTCGCAATCAAGGTATATAAATCTCATGAATGCTATTGGAAGTTAAATCGGCTGAGAAAAGGCTATGCTGAAATACTTTATTTATTTTCATGGTTATCAGTCTCTGAAGTGTTATCAGCAGACTTACAGATTTGCACAGGTATCTCCCACTATGAGAGAACTCTATTTAATCTTTAGCTGCAGCTGTAGAGATCTGTTTCTTATTATATAGATTATAAAATACTTAATGCATGCTTATGGTAATTAAAACTTAGTGAAAATGAGGGATATCTGAGATTATGTCAGTATGATTGTTCCAAAAAAGGGTACATTATATCAACAAAATTTTAGATTAACTGTATCCACCCATGAGAACACCTTTTTGTTCTAGATGGCTGGTTTCTGGGTTAAAAAAAAACAACAAACCAACCCACAAACCAGAGGTAAAACCTCTGCAATAGGCTCTAAGAATTGCCTGTACTTGTTTCCCAATGCCTTGTCACCGTTTTGTGCCAAAAGCTGCTGTATATTATCATGTCACTATCTGTCCTGTCAGTCAGGTCCGTTACCATCTGTTTCACAGCAGAAAACTGCAGTGGAGTGGGGCGTTTTCTGTTAAGAGCATTGGGTGCTGCCATCAGTGTATTGCCTGGATCCTTTGTAAGGAGAGTGAGTAGGAGGATTGTTTTATTGATGTGAGTTTATCAGAAAGAGCTAAGTAGCCTGAAAAAAAGAAGAGAAACTGAAAGTGAAATACCCAGAGAGGCAGAGAAACTGGAGGCGGAAACAGGAGGTCACTTAGAAAAACAAAGAATGAAAAGAATTTTTGGCCAAGCTTGTAGAGATGTTACTTTGAACTTCATAATTTCCATTTGTTTCTTGGATGTGTTGGTGCTGCAGAATAGGGTAGAGGTAATTGCTTTGAGTATGCTTGAACCTGCAGTGGTATCCAAAGCAACCTAGCTGAGCATCGTGCAGCTCCTTTCATGCTGCCGCTTCGGGGTGTTTTGTCTGCCTTTCTTAGCTTCCACTACCTATAAATCTGTAGTAATGCACAGGCTTAGGTACTAGGTATAAGCACTCAGTAAGTTTTTCTGGATGGAAATACTTCTCCAGTTCTTTCTCAGGGAACTCTTTTCTAGACAAATGACAGAGCAAGAGAGGAATGGGATTCTGACGCAGAAGAGTGGAGAGCAAGGTGCGCAAGTCCCAGCAGTTCAGTAACAAGGGTCACACTGAGCTATCTGCTTGCTTGTGAAGGACTGGAACATGAAGTGTTACAGAGGTGGAGCACAGACAGACACTGGCAATTTGTGGTGTGAAGGAGATGGGGAAAGAGTGGCAGAAAGTCCTAAATCTGAGGAAGATGTGACAGTGGTAGAAGAACATTGTGGGGAGGAGGAAATAAGTGGATTTTTTAAAAAAAGGAAAGAAAAGAGGCAAAGATCTCCTGTTAAGTGCAGTAATTCAGTCTGCATGAGCTATTTATTGCACAGCTCCCTTACTTGAAAACATAGGACTAGAAGAGCAGAAATATGGAGAGGGATGTGATGAAGCTGGAAGCAGCACAGTAGTGAGGCACACCCCACGACAGTAGTGGGGGGGGGGGGGCAGGGGGGAGGGGGAAGGGGGCGAAGCCAAAGTGGCCCCAGAAAGAAGGAAATAACAAATGGGGGGGAGGAACGGGGCCAGGGGGGGGAGGAACAGCCCGGGAA
>Ga0181612_156716_pt1 | contig 17250 bp, 6 predicted proteins | sample HoacroProtozoa21_FD_119630 | JGI IMG/M metagenome (GOLD analysis project Ga0181612, IMG submission 119630) | Hoatzin crop microbial communities from Cojedes, Venezuel. Combined Assembly of Gp0051906, Gp0051904, Gp0051908
AAAAATATATAAATTAATAAAGAACTCGACAGTATAAAATTTCCCCTCTCATCTGTAAAAAGATATTCCTTATCTTTCCGCTTCATCCAACTACGTTAAGAAAGCGTGACTGCCTTTGAATTGTTCTGCAGCCTTAATTGTTTTACGTGAAACAGCCAGAGCAGCTACTTCACTTCTCAAAAGCTTCAGTGAAATCCTTCCTGTGTTATGGGGCCTCTTTGCACTGATTTCACTGTACAGGATCAAAATTTCAAATTACCTTTTTTGTCTGGAAAAAATGTATCAAAGTAAAATGAACTTTAAAAATGGATTTTTAGATGTTAAAAAAATTGTCTGAAGTTTACTGATTCGTTTCTCTCTATATGGTACAGTAGGGGAAAAGGAGTGCACAAGCTACAGCTTTTCAGAGGAAGTGCACGTACGCTGAGGTACAACTCTGAAAGAAGTTTTGCCTCGCGGTGAAAAAGGCTGACATTACTTCAAATTCAGCAGCAGAAATGGTTCTGTTGTTTCATTATCTGGTTTCAGATTTTAGTGGTTGTGTTCAAGGCATCTGGAATCTGCCAAACAAAGATTTATATAAGGCATAAACAAAATGGCCAGTAAATTGCTTTGATGAACTTAATTTGTAGATTACTTTCTTTTTTTTTAAGGAAAAAAAGCCTTGCTAAGCAAAATAAGCAATTTCAGCAAACCGTGTAGACTTTTTATTAAATACAGACAGTTTGGTGGTGCAGCTCATTCCTGGTTGGGTACGCAGTTAGCTAGAGTGCAAAAAACTTGGTACAGATGGCAGAATAGCATCAGCATTCTTCAGAACTAAGAGTGGGGGCTATTTCTCTTGGACAAAGGAGCGTGTTTATTCTGGCTTTATAAAATATGCAAGTTAAGTTGTTCCTTTTATTTCATGTGTGCTAATTGTAGCTCTTGAAAGCTTTCGTTTATATGGATGGCTGCTTAACAGTTTTATAAAGACTGATTTTGCACGTACTTCATTTTGATGGGAATCATTGCAACAGATGGAAGATAAAGACTTCGGAGGCAGCTTTGTACCCTGTGCTCTTGGGCAGCCCTCTCACGGGTAGAGCATTTGCAGACTGTGAGCAGTACCCAAAATGGTTTTTAATGTTTTCTTTAGAATAAATACTATCTTTCCTGAATTTACTTCCAAAATCAAACTTGCCCAATAAACAGTTTGGAAGGGGAGGGAAGAAAGAAATAACTGGTAACTCTGCAAACACTGAAAACTTGGGGTTGCCCTCTCACATATGGAATGAGATTTGCTGCAGAAGGCTTATGTCATCAGACTGACTAATTTAATTTTATTATTTCATGATTTTGGCATGCAGAATTTTCAATTAATAATTTAAAAAGTATGGGTCAAAAAACTACTGACATTCAGCTGTATTTGAAATGGCATCTTGTAGTCATTCGTGTGTGAATGAACCTAGTTCTTTTAAACACAGTGTTTTTTAATAAAATACCTTCTTACACAGAACTCTTGCTTACCAATGTGAACCGAACGTATTTCTATTCAGACATATCTGGCAGAAGAGTTTGAAGTACTAAATTAGCAAAATGTGTGACAGATTTAATATAACTAAATGGAACCAAATCTGAGCAGAAATATTTCTTCTCAAGGCAGGAGAAAATGTGCTGATTTTGAATACATTACACAGCACGTGTGTGGTTAGCTTGTAACACTAGATGGTCACTTCTGGTAGGACAGTTACACTAGTTCAGCATATAAATCATCACTTTACACCACCAGACCCATCAGAATACTGTTTTCTCTTTATTACCACAGCCAAAGAAATTAATCCATCAGAAAATCACCTCTGACCAGTGATCTTGGAGAACCTGCCAAGCTTATGGTAGCGCACGTTTAGCACAATTTACATCATTTGTGAGTACAGCTGCTGCCGTATTTCGAAGCATTTTTCCAAACTGTCTGGAAGTGTTAGTTATATGCAGAAAATAGTTCAGGATTTTTGTGAGGCCAAGAGACAAGTGTAAATGAACAGGTGCCCCCTTTGAGATCACCAAATCATTTTTCTGAAGCATCTCTAATTTGGAAGGGGGCAGCGTACAGCACTGCTTTATCTTTTCTGCGCTCTTGGCTCATATTCCTAACCAGCTGCCCATCCTTTGGACTGTTTTTCAGCAGCATCCCCAGGAAGTGCTTTGAAGTCTTGGAAATATATATATATATATAATTTAGGTTGACATAGTTGGCAGGCTCATTTAAAAAATTGAAAAATTTCATGGCATGACACAAAAGATCTGAGTTACAAAGAACTGAAGCATTTCTAACATCCACCAGCTTTTGCCTACAGTTCCTAATACTTTCTTTTTTTCTTCCTGTTGCCTGCAGTGAATGAACTTCTTGTCTTGTAATATAACTCTCTAAAGGAGTAAGTTTTATAACACAGTTTTTTGAATGCTTGAAAATGCATCCTTTCCTTCACCAAGGATTTCTACAGTTGAAAACATGAGGTATAAAAATTGTTCTGTATATTTATTTCTGATGCTTTAGTTAGGAATAGGGATCTGAAGACACCATTGACTATCTGAATGATAATGAAATTAAAATTCAGATAGTTGTCACAAATTCTGCTAGCATAATGACTCACAGAAAAAAAAAAGGAAGTCATTCTACTGAATGTCTAGCCCAAAGAAAGTGCTGTCTTAAGGAAGGGAAAAACATTTTCTTCTTTTCTATTGCTCCATACAACGTGAAAATAAATTATCCAGCATTCTTGACTGTATTACTGATGGGTTTCTTAGCAGAGCTGGGAAACAGAGATACATTGTGGGACTGAAAAGCCAGCATGCTCTGACCAGAAATCAGATGTTGCATTTACTGATATTTTCTCTGTAGCCTTTACTTTTCTGTGTTGCCATTTTAAATTCAAAATTGGATTCTCTAGCATTATTTAACATTGCAAATTATTATAGCATCCAGAAAAAGATCCCGAGTGACAAAATTCAGACTTAGTGCCACAGTAAGTTCAGCTCTCAGTGACTGTCAAGAGAACTTGCAGCTGTATTGCCAAGTTGCTGCCCTAGAAGTTTTGAATGACTTTTGGCTCAAAAAGGCTGTGCTTTCATCTTTTGTGTAGGCTCTTACTCCTGTCTTTTGCCATCTTTTTTAATCTGTGTATTTCTAGCCACTTGGTAAATGTTTTCCAGTTTAGTTTTTAACAGATTTTTTGTTACTAACTGGTTAGGTGGAGCAAATAAATAAGATGTAAATTTAATTTAAAATAAAATCTCTAATTTCTTTTGTGGTAGATATTAACAGTTTAGGGAGCACTCAATGAGTGCTAGAGTTTCTGCTTGATTTAAGCTCAGTGTACATCAAGCACAAACATCGGCTCTGGTGGGTCAGACCAAAGGCGCCTTTAGCCCAATTAACTCTGTAACACTAGCTAAAAGTGGTCCTCAAGGGAAAAGCACGACAGCAGGTGTACATATGTAATGCTTCCAGAGTGCGCCCCTGATCTCTGGCCCTGAGTAGCTCAGGGACTTCCTGACTCAAACATGGTTCTTTGCAGTGAGAAGTAATAGACTTATCTCCTATGAACTTCCTCTGCCGCCTCAGAGCCGTGTAAACTTCTAGCATCCACAGAATCCTGTGGGGAAGAAGTTTCACTACTTAACTCTGTGCTGCCTAAAGAACCCCCTCCTTTTTTTGTTTTGAGCTTGGCTCCTGCTGGTTTTGATGTCTCCGATTTCTTGTATTGAATGCAGCAGCAGATTCCTGTAGAAAAGAACCATCTGAGGTGCTCAGTTCTGACGCTTACATCCAGAACTATGTGAAAGTACAATTCAGACCACAGGTGCAGCTCTAACTCCTGTGAAGTCGTTAACCATATAGGGATCTTTAACCACACTCTTTCTATGAGCAGTGTACAGTGCAGTGCCTTTTTTCCTGGGAACACTGAAGTCCAGCCGAGATGTTACATGACCAGAGGTCCTGACATGCTCAGTGTGAACACAGGTTGGCTGCGTAAAGAACATAATTCACCCTGGCATATACTGGATTTCATGTGCCTTTCTGTTGGGTAATTTCTGGAAATAAATATGAAAGCCCTACGCATGCAACTGTCACGTGGTGCTGCCCTACCTTAACTTGCAGACCAGTCAGACTTACTCTTTTTACTCATCCACTCTTCATTCCTTCACTACTGAAGAAGTTCTTATTCCCTCTTTCCCCTCAAACATTGCAAGCATTTATAGATCTTTTTTCAAAGAAGTGCAATTGTTGACAGTAAATACATTTCCTCTTTATATCTAATCACCGTTAAGTGGAAGAGAAGGATGAGAACGTCTGACTAGACATGAGCAAGTAGGAGACTACAGAAGCCAGAGGACTCTAGAAAGGGTGCATCTACGCCTGAAAACCCAACTGTAACTTGTTGCGCTACATGTCAACATTACAAAGCAGTGCGGTACAGCAGGCGATCGACTGATGACTTGCAGTCCGTGCTATATGCTTGTAAGCTGTCCTTTTGGCTAGCTCTAGTCTGATCACACATGCTGAATGCCCTTGAGTGGTTGAAGCCAACAACCTTGCTGAACACGCACTTGCACTTTAACCTTGAGAAGGTAAAGAGCTGAATGCAATAAATGAGTTCACTACATTAATCAGTATTTTGAACTTCACCGCTACTAACTGGCAGCTGTGACAATAGACTTGTTGCTCTGTTCCTAGGTTGTTCTCTCCAAAAAGAGAAAATGTTGAAACTGCAATGAGTAAAGCTTCGAAGTAGGCCACAGTAGCCCTAGAGAGCGTATAGTGCAATGATGTAGCAACAAGTGTAACAACATACTACTACACACTCGTTTTGGAAGTTTAAGAAAAGAAAAAAAAAGTATTTTGATTAAACTAATAAGTTAATAAAACTTACAGCAGGGAGAAGGCAGGGTTTTGACTTAGGGCACTGTCCAAAGTGGGAGAAACTCGTGTCACAGCCTGGAGTTAGTGAAACAGCACGTTTTTCATCATCACGTAGTTTTGGGGATGTTCAAGTTGAGCATGAAGAGCATCAGTTGTGATTTGGTTTGTGATTTTGATTCACCTGTATGAATTTAGATCTTTTCGTAGACCACCATGCTAATGTTATTTCAAGTTGTGGGCTATTTGTTTTATTCTGGTAGTTATTCTGCAGCTGAATGCTATAAATATTTAACTTTCCCACCAGCATCACAGGTTTCCTGATGCTTACTGAGTATCTGCATTTTGGCTAGTTTGTTTTCCATTTCTTTAACACAGAGCTATATGCTAGGTACCTGTCACTGCATAGAAGATACTTGTATTTAACAAACCTATTTCCTGCTCAAGACATAGGATACTTTGAATCTTTGTTTACAGTTCTGACTGCGAGAGTCCAGTGGGTTAAAGAAATCCCATTATTTCCTCAGATTGTATGACAGGTGTGTCAGAGAAGCCAGTTTACATGCTCATCTCCTTTCAGCCACAAGTGCCTCTCAGTACAGCAGAGAAGAACTGAGGTGAAAGGCAAAGTTGAAAGTGCAATAAAATTTCCCAGATAACATGATTGTTTCCTCCTTCTTCAGATGTAGGTGCAAGAAACTACAGGCATTTCTGTGCGGTTTATTACAACAAGAGCCCAGGGTTTGAGATTATCCATGGTTTGCTGGACAGGGTCATGCAGCTTCTGGAGGTACCACCAAACGAAGAGAAAGGATACACCATCAAGGCAACTGAAGGTAAGGAAGACAGAGCTGTAGCGTACAGCAGAGGTTGTTCTGGAGCTCAGGTGTTCTGAGGTGAATTTTTGGTTCTTAGTGGTAGGCACTAAGAATTAATACTATTATTATATTTACTATCATACTGTGGTGTAAGTGGAAAAGCATTAACTGCATTCACTGATTGCAAAATGGGATTGCTGTCTTTCTGTGTGCTTGCTCTTCTGAGTAGTTTTATATAAATTGCAAATTGACAGCTTTTTAAGGAGACTTACAGTAAAGCACATGCCATGAACTTCGTGGACTGTTTATAAAGAATGAATCCACTGATTACAGGGATAGGTAGGAATTCACTGAATTTATGAATATGCCAGGTACCCACTGCATTCTCTTTACATACAGTGCCTGGAAAAGACAACTTATTACACCTGATCTTTTAGTTTATAGTTTTATCTATAGCTTTTATTCATATGCACCTTTTATTTGTATATTCTTATGAAGATATATATCTTTTATTCAAAGACTTGCTGTCTTTGAGGCTGAGCCACCTGCTTAGACAAGTAGTTGTATAACAGCCCCCTTCCTTCTCCATACAGGGTGAGCTGCACATTAATTAAAAATAACATTCTTAAGTGCAAAATCTCCTCTGTGTGTGTGTGCATATGCATGTAAGAGAGAAAGCAGGCAGGTTGATCCCATTACTTCATTGAGAGAACGTAGGTTGATGCAAGAGAGCAAGCATCAGCAACTAATCTATTCTGCTACCTGAAAAAAAGTGTAGTAAAGAAATACAGTACAGAAAAGCAAGACTGCAGAGATAGCGGCTATCATCATACTTATATGTCACGCATTGGTGTTCAGAGATAAGACACTGACTCACATTGCCTCAGCTTGAAGAAGTGCCTCCATTCTGCATGTACTGGAACAAGTGACACTGACAGAAAGTCCCCGACAGCCTGACCAAGCTTGCTTATTCATAGAACTTTAATGAAAAATTGTTAGATGTCTCCCTGTTTTGCAGCGCACTGCCAAGATGCCAAACATAACACTTCAACTAAGTGGTCTCTTAGCACTTTAATGCACATTTGTGTCGTATTGACTCTTTTTTCTCCTGTTGTTTTGACAAAGTATATTTTGCTCAATAGTATTTAGGGAGACTTCCAAAGGGTTTATTAGAATATTGTTAATAGGATTCCCAGATTGACCAGAGGAATGTTTAAATAATTGTACTTCTTGTTCTAATTGTACCAAGCACAGAACAGGTAATAGCAAAGCTTCTTATTTGGAAGGGGGAGGGAGATGGGAGAGTTAGAAGAGCCTCTGGGAGTTGGGTACTCAGCTGTCAGTGAAGTTAAACCAAGCTGTTAGATTCCTTTTCAAAACTCCTCTGTTGCTTGCTTTGAATAGATATATCAAGAGTTTGCTTTAGTACTGAAAATATTTGCAAGTGGTTTATATTCTGTACTATAACATTTCAATGATGTATGGCTGGCTCCAAGAAACTTGAAAAAAAATCTCAAAAAATAACCCTAACACAGTGAAGAAGTGATTTCTAGATATTAGTGCTGTTTAGTGTTCCTGATGCTGTGGGATTTGTAATGCCCATTCAAAATCCCTGCATTCCCATGACATTACTCCACAATGCGTTTAGTGTAAGGGATGGATTATGCCTCGTCATATGCAATATATTACAAGCTGTTGGTGGCTTTTGGCTATAGACAAGAAAACCCAAAGTGCCTACTACTTTGTTTCACCAGTGATTCAGAAGCTCTCCTGGAATGGCATGTAGGTTCCTTGCAGTTCTCCTGGCATTGGAATTTAACCTTGGTAACACCACAGATGGCCGATACTCTAGTGCCATAGGGAAGGCGGTGTCACTGCACCAGCTTACTTAACAGACGTTGACTGCAGAGATGGTTGGAAGTTGAAGTAGTTTGGGGGATTTTGTTTGTTTTTTGTTGTTCTGAGGGTTTTTTAACTTGCTTCATAGCCTGTCAATTAAGCATGTGAGACAGAAAATGTCAGCAGATGATGGAGTAAGGTCAATTGCTGAGTAAAAAAAAAAGATACCCTGTAATGTCTGAAGAGACTGCAGCACACTGAAATAATTCAGAAGAACAGTGCAAGTTACTTCAGAAGTTTTAAATCAGGACATTACACATGGCATGGATTTTTAGATGCATCTTCATGGCACACTTTTTTTATTGCCTGTGCCAAATTAAAATTTGCACAGTGAGAAATGGATTTATCTTATGACGGATTTAGAAAGATCCCAGATACTACTCCTGTATGTGATCTTAAGCAAAACTGGAGACTAGTAAGCATCACAGTGTAAAGGTAGGGTTCTAGGCCAATTTTTTTATTCCTTCTGTAACCGATTAAAATAGTTCTAGTGATTAATGGAAAACAATACAGGGGAAAAAAATGTTGTTTTAAATGAGCAACAAAGAGTAGTAGAGATGTATTTAGCACATATTTGCCTCTCTTCCAAATTGGGTTTGAAAACTGAAATGCTTGTGCTATAGTCCTGTTTGGTCCATATGTGCAAATCATGGTTATTTAAGGTCCTTCTGTTCCACCAACACCTAAGTGCCCTGTAATTTGACCTTAAGGTCAGAGCCTTTTTGCCTGTATAGCAACACCTGTGAAAAAAGTACAGATGCTGGAAAATATGGGTGAAATTGTGATGTTCCCCTGGCCTTTGCACTATGCTTTGGTGTAATCTGAGCTAGGTAATAAATGGAAGCTTTTAGAGCAGCCTTAAGGAAGAGAGGGTTTTGAGTGGCTGAATTCAAGAATTTCAACATACGTTTGGCACTCAATGCTTTTCAGTTTCTTAAAGTTACTAAGGGAACGCATTTTGTCTTATTACCACTAAATATACAAAATTATAAAGTTTTAAAGACAGAACTCTAAAATGCTACCCGTTGTTTTAAAATGGACAGAAGGTACTTTCTGATATATTAGTGAATCCTACAATAACTGGCCTAGAAAAGCATTTTGGTTCTTTCTTTGTTTTATAGCATAGGCATCCATAATCAGACGTAGATGGAAAAGAGTACAATTATTGCATCAATCCTCAAATTTGTATGTGCTCCATAATACAAATTTTTCATAAAACTTGAAATTTTAGCCGGTTCCTTGCCATTAATAAAATGTAAAGATCAGTATGGATGTGTATCAGTATGGAGGTAAACAAAATAAAGTCAAACATTTTAAACAATGAAAATGCAGGTAGAAAACCCCCAAAATTTGGTCATATATTGTCAGGTGATTTAATGAAATTATTTTTTAATTCACTTTCATTAGTTTCATTCAGTTCCCTTGAGTTGAAGACTAGAGGCATTCCTATAATTACATTGGAAGGTATTCTTAATTTCAAGTTTTAATCTCTGCAAGAATAGGTATGTTTTCTGCAACATGTTGGTCATCTTGTGCTTCTAGATGACCATCTGAGATTACTATTGTCATCCAGAAATCAGGACCACGATCACAGAAGATAATCGTAATCGTAGGACTTGGGTCTGTAGGAAAGTCTTACTCAGGCTAGAAAGAATAAAAAAGGGCTGAGTAAATACCAACAGAGGAATCTGTCGCAGTCTTCAGAGGAGTGGTGTGAAATGTAAGGTATAATTATCCTCACTCGCATTATAACATTTAGAATGACTGTTCCTTATTTAAGGAAAGAAACCCTAGCTTTTCAGTACCTTCTGAGAGTCTCTGTACTTTGGAAATGGAAGATAATTGTGCACAAACTGTTTGGAAAGGGAAAATAATATCCATTTTTTGTGAAAATGAAGCAATTCGACAGGCTCACAGAAAATGTGAATGGTAAATCTGTGCATCAGTACAGCTTCACTGTCTGCCCCACTGCCTTCCATGACAAATTTGGTGTGTTATGAAATAGCATTCATTCATGTGAAAACTATCAATCCTTGAATAGTGTGAGCTTGTGACATGAGCTACTTCTTCATATATTATTGATTCTTGTGAATTCCGGCTCTTGGATTTTTTTTTTTTTAAAGTAAATGTTGATGCCATTCATTCTTTTAGGGTAATCAACAGCTTAGTAAAGCTGGGAAGTCAGCCCGTTTGTGTTCAGCATAAATGTATTCTCGATAAATGCATATGAAGTCTTGCTTCCTTCAGTAATTGACAGATGTCATTCAAAAAAAGAAAGAAAAAAGGAGAAGTTGCACTCCTTTCTGCTGCCTGTATTTAATCAAATGAAAGGTGTGGTAAAGTGTAGAAAATTTTAATTCCACAGTAAATCATAGTAATAGCTTCTCATTTAGTAAGGTTTAGCTGTGAAATTAGAGGTGTAATAGTTATCTCTATAACTAAGAGCATCAATAAACATTTGCTATTATAATAATAATTATGCAATAAACCACAGTCTAAATCTTCTTTTAAAGTTAACTTCCATTCACAAGACGAGGGAATTCTGGGACTGATTCCGAGTTACATTCCTGGTGATCAGTTTAAACTGGGAAACTGTAATCTACACAGATGTTTAGTACCCAGGATGAACTTGGCATCGTTAATTCCTGTTTTATTTTAAGGAACTGTAGCTTGATTTCTCTTAATGGTAATCCTGGCATTTCAGTCTTGGCAGCCATTGCATTGTTCATGAATGTCAATAATTGTGATTTTGCTCATAGATAACTAAAGGAAATGTGCCCATTTTACTATGAAGACTCCAAATATCGTTTGTGACATACTAGAAGATATCAATCAATTCTTAATCCATTTAATTGGCATTCAAAAATAGGTATTTTATAGGTGCTATTGCATCCTTGTAATTGTATTTATCTACCAAACTTGTAGTTTGAAAGGCTGTAGTCAGATTTGTTTGATAACATCTATTTTCAGTAAAAACGTATCAGCTGGTAATTGACTGTATTCAAGTCCCCTGAATTTCCCAAATAATTTTTTTTTCTCACCCTGGATCAGTCTAGATCATTCACCTTGGAATACTGACACCACATTAACATCTTCCTAGTACTACAGAATTCCCGGTGTTGTTACTGTAAGTTAACAGCAGCAGGCTGCTTTGAGAGTTGCACCATAACTCTGGTGCCTAAGACTCCTAGCGTCTCAGAAACATCCTAGTCCTAGTAGATACAACCAAAGGTGTTCTTCATTTTTTCAGTGGACTGGAAGACACCTTATTATGTTCAAGAATACCTTTTTTATTCCCAGATGAAAAGAAATACTTATTAATACCTTATGTATCTGTCTCACATAAAAAGTTCAGCCAGACTTCATAGCAGATGAGAGTATCTGTGCTTACAATTTGTTTCCAATATTGTTAGAAATCTTTCTAATGCTGCCTTTACTGCTGCCAGTCATTAATCTTTCCTAATTTATTCAGTTTCGTTGATGAATTTTCAGCCACTGTTACTAATCAAATTTTGTGAAGTGCAATTTATTTCTCTCATTTTTGTCTGTAAGTAGCTTTTCTGATTTTTGACCACTCTCACTTCAGCACTAAATATGCATAGTGTTTTAGCCAAAAATGTTCACCGTTTTTTGTAGTGAAACTAGTACTACTCGTTTATCAAATAAATTGGGAGATCTTCAAGAACAATCTTCCACTCCTGTTTTTCTATTTATTTTTCCCCCTCCTCTCATAGTCAGCTTCATGAATTAACAATACTTAAGAGGTAAGGAGAGTTATTTTTAAAATCTGACTGATTTTAGTACTTTTAAATTTATTACCCGAATGCTGCAAGGGTTTTCATAAGTTCTGGCACTAATCATTACCATGGCTTAACTATAAGGCATCTTGCAAAACTGGATGTTTGTCACTAGTTTTGGGGGCTTTCCCAGTGTTGGCCACTACTTTGAGATCTCATGAATTTCTAATTAATTTCTCATCCTTTTCTCTCAAGCAATTTTCCCTGCAGCATCAAGGGAGCTTTGTTACCTGAAGAACTACTCTTCTAACAACTCAAAATGAAATTACATTATCTAATAAAATGGCTGTGGCTGCTTACTTAACTTCCCTTAAATTGTCGATTATCTGCTCTTTTGTGTTCCTGTAAATACAGGACTTCAGATTTATAGCCACTAAATCCCTACAAACTTAGGCCAAGTTTGTTTCTGTCTTATCACCTATCTTTCCACACCACTGTTGATGCCTCAAATTTGGTTGTAACCATTTTAACACCCAGGGAGGTACCTGGCAAAGATATGAGCCAGATGAGTTGCTTATATTATTCAGTTAACCAAAGTGGGAGTCTACAGCATCTGGAATTTCTCCAGACAAACACAATTTATGAACATTTGACAGCACGCTGTACCACTGGACATCTCAGATGTGTCTTGCTGTTGCGAGTTGTCCAGTTACACCAAGCAACACTGAAACAGTTTCTGGTAAAACCCATAGTTTGTTTCTGGAAATAAGTCTCCTTTCATTAGCTCTGTCTTACACGGTTGATCTTTATTATGGAAAAAAAAGAGGCTATCAGAAGTGAGTTTGAATAGGGCTTTTTCCATTCCTACAGTCATTGCAGATCCTTATCTGAATGTGTTTGAAAATTCCTTCCCAACACTCTTCAAATATAGTCTGTTTGCACAAATCTTACCCAAAAAAAAAAGGTATCAGGAAGAGGAAAAGTACACTATTTTAGCACTGCACAGGATAATGAAAGGTTTGACAGGCTTAGACTTCTGTGTGTCAAACTTTCATCACTAAATTATGTTTGACAAACTTTTTCCCCCACATACAAAATTAAAATGTTCAATAAGAGAACAAAGAACTTATCTGTTTCTCAAATTCAGAATATTATTTTAGAAGAGGAACTCCTTTGAATTGACTCGCTTGGAAGTATGTGTCTGTAGTGTCATAGTGGGGGGAAAAACATTTATGGTAACTGTAAGAATATTCTGGGGAGGGGTGTCAACTTGTAAAGAGACACAAGCTATCTTCTCTTCCTCTTTTTGCAAGTACTAACTAATAAAGATTACATTGTATTTCTTATCGCATTTTATTCCGTCAGCCTAGGGATGCTCCAATAAGTAATAGCATTTCTCCTGAAAGACTTTTCATTTTCTACCAGTTTTTGTCAACTCCCAGAACCATCTAAAACGTTGGCATTTGTGTTCCTGAGCTCAAGGTTAATTTCTTTTCTCCCTGACAGTAAGTCTTTGCTCTTCTGCTGCTCCTTTACTGGGGAGGCCTCTTCAGAGTTTCTTCCCCCCCCCCCTCCAGGCAGCTTGTTTTTTTAATCATACAGCATAACAAGTCTAACAGATAAAAATCTTGTGTTGAGTTTTAAATGTCTGGCACAGCTTACATGATGTAATATGGAATTAACTAATTTCCATTTGTCCTGTCTCCTTTATTTTGAAAGAGAACATTATTTCTTAATCATAAACTATATTTTCAATGTTACAAAGCTTTCTCTAGAAGAGAAATGATTCATCCAAGCCAGCAGGAGAAATAGCAGCAAATTGCCCATCTCCTTGCTCAGTGAATGGGGACCGTGACCTAAGTGGCGAGGGTTGGAGGCAGGTCTGCTTGCACCAGCTTCTCTGGTGAAGTGCTACGCTTGACCAGTGCCACAGCTTCATCCTTCAGTCCCATTTTTGCCTCCTGCACAGCCTGCTACGGCTGGAGGCCAAATGAGTGTCCGCATGCTTTCATTTTCACTACAGTGTTAATGTTGATGCCAGCAGTTGGGATCATATCGAATTTACAGCTCATAGTTAAGCAGTTCTCTGATCTGGTTTGATTTTTGAACCATAATATGGAGGCAGAGGGGCAGTGCTTCATATTTAACCTTACATACATTTTCTAACATTTATTTATTTCATAAAATTTTAAGCAGAAATTTGCAAGACTTTGGCTCAAACTTAGATAGACGTGAATGCAGGATCATAAGATTAGTATTTCTGTTGCCCACGGGTGGAGGAGTTGTTTGTGGTGTATGTATCAGAAAGCAGTAGATAAGCAAAGAAATGCTGAGCTAGTGCAGACTCAGCCCAGTACATGTGCTGGGCGCAGACCCTCTGTGTTTGGGTCCAGAAGCAGGACAGCATGATTTGCTGCAGACCCAGTATCGCTTCTGGTCCTGGGCTGCTCACGCTCGGCCAGTTCAGGCATTTCTGGTCCCAGTGGTGCAGCTGTGTGCTTCAGCCTCACGGCGTTGGTTCACAGCAGAAATCTTAGCTGCTAAAACTAAGTGATTAACAGTTCCAGTGACTGCTGAGATTCATTGTTTAATTATGCATTATTCCATGCTAGTTTGTCAAGTCATATTCTAAAAGGCATGAAATGTGGTAGCTGTGAAAGCGTGACATCAGGTGGCCGTTATCTATGTCAGCAAGTACTGTCAAGTCATTGGGAGGGGAGGACAGCTTCTAGGACATGAAGTAAATAAACATGCAAACAAAATATGACACACTGAAGTAGACTTGCAGACTGACTGAGTGCTGGTTCTTGTTGTTCTCTAGTGCTTGTATGAAAGCAGCGCCTAAAAGCCAAACTCTGCTGCCACACTGCGCGTACATAGAGTATGTTATACCCCCTGCAATAAAGAATATAGTTTATTGTTTCCTACTTTCTGACAGACTCATGTTTGTATAGATAAACTATTCCCTTAAATATCTAAAGAGGGATAAAAACAGTCATGGAACAGAAAGAAATTAACTTTTTTAATATCAAAGTTTTTGTTCTTTAACTCAAGTGAAATAGCAAGACATCTTAAAGAAAAATTTTGTTTGGATTAGGATCTCTCTAGTTTTATAAATAGCTGTGACATAATACTAGTTTAGGTTTGTGACTTTTAGGCAGGATGAAGTATAGCATTTCGGATAAATCTGGAGAAATCAGATAAAACTGGCCTAAAAGCAAAGATTAGTTATGTAATGGTAATTACAGTACAGCTAAACTCCAGTGTAGAATTGCTGTTTCTCACAACTGCCACGCAAATGCAAATTTATGGAGCTTTATACACAAATACTGATTTCTAGAAAAATACACAGGATTTGAGACTTCTTTCTAGGTTTCTTACTCAAGACAAGTTTTTCTGTACACATTGTTTAAGCAGTTGCCCTGGTACTCCAGCACTGAATATGTGAAACCCTGTTACCCAGAGCAGCGACCCAAAATGCCTGCTTTCCTTTGCCTCAGCATCTGCCCAGATACTGCCTTCCCCTAGGAAAGGCAGGAACACAGTGGTGTTGCCCCAGTAACCTTAAGTGTCTGACACTACTGTAATCCTGAGAAGAACACAGGCAACTAAAGAGGAGCTCCAAACCTGCTACACTCTTGAACCCCTTCCTGACATCCAGCAACACCAAACATCTTCTGTTAAAGCTCCCAGGGCACTCTACAGCAAGAACAAAAAATAAATCTAGCCTAAAAGTCTGTGTTGGTCTCTGTTCTGAAGGCAAACAAAGGAAGGAGATTGCTAGCTGCACCAGTCTTGGTTCATCACTGCAGCGCACTTTAACATCACTACCAAGAGTTGACTCTGGAACCAAGCAGTATTGTGATTATTTCCACAGTGCTTACAGCGTATTGTAAGTTTGTGTTTGTGAAACAGTATCAGTGATCCCTAAATAGTCTTAAAGACAGTCAAATACACAATAGAATATATTCCGTTGCAGAGTTGTATATGAGGGTTCTTACAAGATAGAATAATCCTTTTTTCCTGACACGGTCCCTGAGATACAAGTTAATAAAAATGCATCCATTGACTTTGTTGTAACATGAGATTATGATTATTTCACTGACCACTGTGGATGATTCTCCATATTGCCTAGCCTCATTGTCTGCACAAGGACTCTAATATTAAGCTCTATTTTTGGATATCCAGGATACCAGTCCAGAGAAATAATTGATTGTCCCTTCACCCTCTTCTGCTATGCCCTGTATATGAAGGCTTTTAAAAAAACGCAGGAAGAAATACGAACAAATATGTCCTCTGTCTAAAGGACATCTTTCTTTCTGATCATATAGATATTTCTTCTGTCATCTTTTCAAGTATTAATTATTTTCAGGGGGAGAGGAATAAATCAAAGGCACTTGCCTTTAATTTGATTGCACTGATTTGAATTGCGTGATGTGTCATTACAGTTAGGTGTGATCTAGGGAGTGGAGGTTGTTCTGGCACAACTTTTGTCAGAAGTTACAAACCAGGAGACTAAAGTTAATAAATATCCCATTGTTCCCAAAGTATGTTTTTTGTGGACATGAGAGTATATGGGGGAGGAACTGCTGACAATGTGCAGCTTAAAAGAGCAATTGGTCTCTCAGTATGTTCCAAAAATCATGCAAGATTCAGTATGCCTGCGATTTTAAAAATTAGCTGAAGGTAAATCATCCCATGACAAGATATGATTTTGAGGTTGCTGTTGCTTTGCATAAGGTTCTGGGAGCCTGGCTGCACTGTGTACATGGGCAAGAAAAAGTAGCTTCCTTTTAAAAATACTGACTGGTCTGCTAGTGTCCTGAAACTTTGTGTTTGAGCGTATCTCCCAAAAGAAGGAGTTAGTCAAAAATGTGAAGAACCTGATCCTAAAAGAGAAAAACAACCACTAGCCTCCCAAAACTAAATTCCATCCAGTGTGGCACAGGTAAAATACTTTGCCAGGTGAGTCAGGATGAGGTACTGAAAGGGCAGCTGGAGCGACTAAGGGGATGGAGAATTAAGATGAAAGACTTCATAGGCCAGACGAGCTCTGCTCTATTACCTTCTTAAGCTTCAGCTTCCGATATTCCTTCAAATTACAGGAACAAACGAGTGGGTTTGAAGGCTTAGTGCAACTGTAGGGCTATAATACTACTTTAATCTATCTCTTTTTGAAAAGGAGGGAGACTAAGGCAGAGAAAAGAAACTGTGCAAGGTGTTGGACAACAAAGAGTGCAGGGAACTCTGAGCTCTTTGAGGGTCAATTAGCCAGAAAATGTGCTAAAGACTACATGCACTATTGGATTATCGGCCAAAGAATTACCCCAAAGCAATCAAAGTGGCCCTGTTGCCTGAGTACAGAGAGACAATTACAGATTCTGATGACATGCTACAGAAGCTTTAATTAAAGGTATTATTTCTACATCACTTAACATTGGAAATTAAATTCTTACTTGCAGCCACGAGAAGTAGCTTTTGTCTGTTTCTTGCGTATAGTATGTCAGCATAAAGCATGACTGGCTTTGCCATCTCTTCTTTAGGAGCGCATATTGTGTTTCACCCCACCCCTTCTCATAACTACTGGTTATAAAGTTGACATATGAAGAGGTGGATTTCTATTGCTAGACCTTCTGGCTTCCTGTAGCATTGCACAGGTCTCTATCAGCAAGGGCAATAAAATCTCTGATAAGATTTCAAGGTGAAGTTTATGAAGTACTATTTGTGTGCAGAGCAGAAAGGATTAACTGCATCAAGAGTGATACATTTGTTATCCTTAAAATGTATGGTATAGTAAATTACAATTTTTAAATGAAGTTTGGCTCTTGATGTACTTGATGGTACAACCAACCAGACCTACAAGAGTGGCCTTTCAATACAATCGCACTGGCAGCAA
>Ga0181612_128180_pt1 | contig 17249 bp, 7 predicted proteins | sample HoacroProtozoa21_FD_119630 | JGI IMG/M metagenome (GOLD analysis project Ga0181612, IMG submission 119630) | Hoatzin crop microbial communities from Cojedes, Venezuel. Combined Assembly of Gp0051906, Gp0051904, Gp0051908
GAAAGGAGGCTCAGTAGTAGCCCAGCTCTGTCTCTCTGAATGTGAACACCAATTTAAATGCTTTGACTGGGGTAACATTTAGCCTGTGTCAAATCAAGAAAATGCAGGAATTTGACCATTTGCTGCATTAGACACTATTGGTAAAAACTTAAACAGGATCATATGGTTGGAAATTTCAGGTAACAACTTCAAAGAAAGATTAAATAACAAAATAAATGTATTTTGGATGGACATGCTGTTTTTGGTAGGAATTAGAGAATTACAGCCTTGGTGTCTTTTGAACATGTGGATGGGAACCATGAGATTGGAAACTTTTGAAATATGCTGCTTGACCCAGTACACTTCCACTGGCCATGTGCGGCCCACGCGCATCAACAGCAGTTGAAAGGTCTATGAAAGTGGCCCCTAGTTTCTTCACTACTATGTGGCAATCAAAAAGTATTGGAAATCCAAAAGTCTGCCGGCAGGGAGTGGGATTCTCTTCTACGCTCTGCTCTGTAACCTTAGGCAAGATCAGCTCAGCTCAGACCTTGGTTTTCCCACTGGTAGAAAGAGGACAGCAGTGATATTTGTGACTACTGACGGAAGTGGTTGGTTCTATGGTATGTCAGACTAGTGGTTAGCTGTCTTTCAGTCCCTACCCTGCCGGACTGGAGTGGAAGTAAAAGTCATACTAGCTCACAGCGGAAGACTTAAAACTACGAAGTTATAAATTTTAAGCTACCTCTTATGTCAATGATAAATTTATATCTTAGGTTTCCAAAAAAAGTTTAACAAACTCCATGAACCTTTTAGTTTTCACTAGCCTGTGTCTCAATATAGCTAAAAGAAACACAGGAAAACATGGTGTCTCTTACCTTAGGAAACCAAGCACAATGATACTACTCAAAATGTAGATGTATTGTTTGCAGCGTGTTTGAACTGCCAACGCTACTAAGTGAGCTCTGTGTTAAATAGTGCTCTTCATTATATGTAGCTTTAGTTATAGATACTTTATGATAGGAATGTGCTTTTTTAAACTTTGACATGAAACGTGGTTTGTTAGTTTTTCACAGAATCACAGAATGGCAGGGGTTGGAAGGGACCTCTGGGGATCACCCAGTCCAACTCCCCTGGCGAAGCAGGGTCACCCCGAGCAGGCTGCACAGGACCGCGTCCAGGCGGGGTTGAATATCGCCAGAGAATGAGACTCCACAGCCCCTCTGGGCAGCCTGGTCCAGGACTCTGAAGGAGTTTCAAGGAAGCAGAAGCTTCTGCTTCTTAAGCCTTCAGGATAGAGAAAAGATCTGAAGGTTGTGAAACAGGTGTAATCCCTTCTTCAGGACAGTTACATTGCATTGTAAAGCACTAAACTGGCTCCATATATTTTGTACATGTCTTCTCCAGTCATTCAGACGTGTCTGTGGCACTGATGCAAAAACACACGTAAGGAAAGAACTGGAAACATACTCCTTGTCTTACTGATATTATTACAGATGAATGATCTTATTCTAACTTGCTGTATGGCCCTGACGCCACCGCTTGTTAACGTGGAAGAGTTTTAATATAGGTGTCAATGCAATTTCTGACCATTTAGATGTTTTTTACACTGGTATAGAGTAAACAAGAAGACTTGGGATATTTGTTTACCTTGACATTGCACTGTTTGTGAATGGATATCTTCTTGACGACACTGAATGCTGTGCATGAGTGAGGACTTCAGGAAAGAAGCTGTGTCTTTCCAGTCTTCAGCAGTACATATCAGATTTCATTTTCACTGTGACCTATAAGGATTTGTCTGCATTACCTGCTTTGGCTGGTAATACAACTCCTGTTGTCCTTGCAAATAAAAAAACCCCACGCATTTGGAAGACACACGTATGGCAAATTATTTGGAAGAAGCCACCAGGACTATGAATTATGGACAGCATCCTTCTTTTTCTAGTGTTCCTGCAACTTCCTTAGGCTCAGCAGATTTGAGAGGTTCATTGCAGCCTGAAAGAGAAGTTGACCTTGTGTTCAGTCTGACTTCAGTGTCTATAAATAGAGTTAAAGTCAGTGTCCCAGATTCACTCTGAAGTTTCTGTGCTCTTCTATGGATGGAATCTAAATTGATTTCTTATCACAAACCTCTTCCTGGAAGAAGCCTACTGGTGAGTGAGAAGACGGATGATTGAGTGTAAGGAAACAGCTTCATTCTTCAACCAGGAAGAGGAGAGAAATAACCAAGCCTGAATGAATGAAAAAGAAATTTAAGGCAGAAAAATGTTGGCAGGAGAAGCTGGATGCCACCAGCAAAATTCAGTACTATAGAATCACTACTCATGGACTTGCAGGCTACAAATTGAAGTCATTGTCATGGAGAATGTAGCATTATCTACAGTGTGCACAGGGCATTCCAGCCTAGGTCTTGCTCTTTTACTGAAATTATCTGGAAATAATCAAAGTTGGGGTTTTGGGTGTGTGGGTTTTTTTTGGGGTGTGTATTTTTGTATTTTTTTGTGTTGTTCTTTTTTTTTTTTCTTCTACACCATGCAAAATTCTTTCCTTGAATAGTCAGCCTTTGGGTTAAGCTCCCATAGCACACAGAGAAACCATCCATCTCTCGAGGGTTTTTAATGAAGTGACACTTTTTGCCCATGTGGAATGCCAGTGGGATTGTTGAGAAGGACAGAGATTCCCTTCTGCAAGTGAGCAACAAGAACAGGGTCTGGATGAGAACCAGCAGTGAATGTAGGAGGGGTGAGGGAGGCAAAAGGTACACTTCTTTCTAAGAGAGGATCAGCCTGCTCGTTACTTATTCCTAGTACTTACCTGTTAACAGTTGGACACTTCTTATGAAGGTGGTCCTTAGCTTTAGGACTAATTTCAGGAGGGGATTTAATTTTTTAGGAGGACAGTCTTCCAGAGTCAAAAGCAGAATGACAGTCAGTGGAAAAATCATGTGCTATGCGGAGTCTTACATTGCAATTCTCTGCCTCCCTTACCTTCTATGTGCAGAATTAGGATGACTTAGGTATATTAGAAATTCTGTAGGTTGAAATGCAGGATTTTCTATTACTGCTGATAGTTAGAAAATCAAACAATTTCACTATTTTAGACTTTTTTTTTCCTAGTCACAGCCAGTGCTGTGACTGTCTTCCATAGAAGAACAATGTCTTGCCAAATGATATGTGCTGCTGTAGATGCAGAGCATGCCTTCTGCTAACATGAAGTTTCTCCTCCAGGTGCATCAAGAATTTCCTTTTCAAATAGTGGATGCCAAAACCTCTGGTATTAAGAACACACACATAAAACGTCTCTTGTTTCCTTTTAAATCCTGGGGGCTCTTTAAGTGCCCTTAGTGGTAGATGTCCCCATATAGGGTCTGACTCAGAACTTGGTAGTCAATGGATGGACTTCATTTTTTTTCTGCCATGGCATGTCTTGATTTTTCAGCATATACTATAACTGTCCTAAGTATTAGACACTGATGAAACAGAAGGACATGGAGTCGCAGTTTCTCTAGTCCCATGAAGTGTTGCCATGAGGACAGAGGGACTCTATATAGAAATATGGGATGTGTTTATGGCTTTTGCTGTACAGTTGGCCCCTTTGAGTTTTGTGCTTGTTAAGATAGTAACGTTAAATTCCTCTTGCTGTTACTTGCGTGGAATGGTGCTTAAGAGGAGCATGCTGAAAGGATAGAGGAACGATCATATTTTGTCAGTGTGCTTCATATTCTGTCTTGGAAACTGTCAATAAGGGGTGCAGCTAAAGAGGGCCCTGAATAATGTGGTGCTGGTCTACGAAGGAAAATTCAGAGAAAGCTACTATGAAATTCACTTAACTAGAAATGTTTATGGAGGTAGTTTTTTCAAATGGGAAGGTTTTCTTATTAAGTGGGAGAAATCAATATGTTACTCAATATTATATTTTCTATTTAAACTCAAACGTCCCTCTCAATGTTGACCTATTCCTGGCTCTGTATGCTTTTGTTAGTGTTGTCAAATGGGTATTTCCTGCAGTCCCAGTTCAGCTGTGAATTGCCACTCACTCCCAAATACCTGCCAGCAACGGAACTGTATGGTTATGAAAAGAAATTATAAGAACCATTTTATAATGGTAAAGAAAGGCTACCTCCTACCTGCACTCACAGATACACACTACAGCCTCCCCTGAAATTTGTATAGTAAAATGTCTGCAGACACACACTGATCCGATTAGTAAGACAATAGGGATTGGAAGAAAGTATGGATCTAAGTGGGTTTCCATTAGCTGCAACCAAGGTGCTTAAGAGTTAAAGGAAAGCTGTGTGCTAAGCAGTGGACATTGCTATAATCTCTCGGGGGTGGGAGGTCTGCATCTTGCTGTGGATCTGTGTTTGGGTCACTGGAGAGCTGAAGAGAGAGACGTGGGAGGTGTTTGCTTGGAAGAGCACTGAGGGTCTTCAGCCCTGAGACTGAAGTAAATAGGAAATCCACGTTCATGCAGTTTGTAGCCCTGTGCAAGCAAAAGCAGGGCTCAGGTGTATTCTGTAAACTAGTGAATCCCAGTAAGAAAATATCATAATTATGTCACCAGTTTCCAAATCAAACTAAGACAGCTCTGCAAGGTGAATTTTGACTGCTTTTTGCTGATGGGGTAACACTGTTCAAAATCTTCCACCAAAGCCCTTCTGTTCTCTTACAAGTAAGACAAAAGGGGTTTAATCCTTATGATGGAAAAATTGGATACCAAATGTCTAACATAAATTTAATCACATCCATCAAATGATGTTTAGTTTAGGTAGTGATTTCTGTCTTGCACTGTACAGTTCTGTTGAATTAATTTCAGTGAGACTGAGCATTAGCGTTTTCTGTAGTTATGAATGGTGAATACTATTTAGTAGTTGCTAGTATTGGTAGCAATGGTAGTATTTTAGTTGGTAGTATTGGTAGTATTTTAGAAGCTGTACTGCAGAGCCTGCTTGTAGAAGAATGCGTTGGATTTGTATCTGGAATGCAGGTGGACATGATGTGGGAAGAAGCATGTCAGTGAAATAGAGTTAGGTGGGAATTTGTAGTGTTTAGCTTTGTCCCAAGTCAAAAGATGTCCCTGCTGCGTGTTATTTTGTATCCTTGCAAGCAAACAAATATAAAAATGCTTACACAGTTGGCATAGTTGAGTTGTTTTGGATGGCCTTACTGCCAAGCATTTCTTCTGAGCCTCAGTTGTTGGGATAAACAGTGTGTAACTGAAGTGGTATTCCTCTGCCGTGAGCTGTGAAAAGTTGCCGACTGAGTGAATATGTCTTTTATGGCTATCCATTCTTTACTCTCAACTGATACCAGAAGGGGAATGTGAAGGGTACCAGAAGGAGCACTGAGTGCTCCGTTTCCTCCTAAATTAAATTTCATTCCTAGTAGTTTGGGGGGATTTTCAAGACTCCAATGTTTGAAGAACATCATTTCATGAAACACTGTGATAAGAGTGTGTGACATTTGTTCTTATAATATCACTGGATTTATTTGTTTTAAATATGCTTTATGTTGAGACACTAGGTGCGTAAAGCTGATCACAACTATACGGGTGCTATATGATGCTTTTTCTACCTGATAGAATTGGACATGTATTTAAAGACAGAAGTTACCTCTTTCCACATCATTTAACCAGCCAACACAATGTTATGATCACCCTCTGTGACTGTTTCTGTACATTTTCTGTAGTAGCTCTTCCTGCTGGCAGTACCAGTAACTCAGATCAAGATAGCATGGTCCTAGTAATCCTTAGACTACTGGTGTGGAAGGATTACAGGGCAGGTGTTACTGCTCTGCAGGAACAGAGCATCTGCAGAGATAGAGACAGAAGTCTCTGAAATGCAATGTTCTCCTTTTACGAAAGTGTCCCACTTGGAATGGTAGCTTCCTTCTGTAGAAGGCCTGTCCAGAGGGAAGCAGAAGCTGAGAGTTTTCTCGCTAATGTTTAGTTAGTGTCTGTATTTGGATCTTAAATTTCCACATGTGCACACAGGTGAGAAAATTAGTCCTGAATTTATGTCCTAGATGCAAGAATGGCCACTGCTGCTCCTATGTCTGGTCCCAGTTTTCCCTGCTTTTGAATTCTGAGGACATATCCCTTTGCCCATGTCTTCATCTTCAAAATAGTGGTTGTAATACCTATGTGCTGGCTTTACAGATGAAAGTGCTAAGTGTTTACTGTACTTGGTATGAGTGAGGTTTTCCATTTACTTCAAATACTTCCTCCCCACTGCTCTTAACTGTCAGAATCACTTCAACTTGAAATCTGATGCTTGTTCTTAGTTTCTTCAAAATCCTGTAAGCAAAATCAGTCCAGCCAACCATTACTTCGAGAACTAGCAGAACCTAATTTAGACCACAGGGATCCTACTCTGAACTGCCCCTTCGAAAAGCCTTGCTCACCCCAGCTGCCATAGCAGGCGTCTGCAGAAGGCGACTACCCTCGTCTAAATTTAGCATCCGTGATTATTCCTTAAGCGTCTAAGGAAACGCTCATATTTTTCATAGGTGTTGAACACCCAGGCATTTCCACTGACGTCAGGAGGAACTTCTGTCTATTTTGCACCTCTGAAAATCAGCCTGCTATTTTGGCACTCACAGAAAGGCTTAACCGGCTAGCATTAAGTGATACTTTTTTTTAACTCTGTTTTATGTTTAATCTTGGCACCAGTGTAGCTTTTCACTGCTGCAAGACTTAAGACATTGCAGTCTTTAATATAAAGAAAATTGGTACTCAGGTGCATTAAATAGAAATTAAATAAAAAATACATAAATGATTGTGTAGCTCTGGGGTATTATTTTACCTAGAGGAGTTTCTTTATCATCCATCTGGCATTAATATTAAAAGACAAGCAAAACACCATACAGGAGGCTGAAGTTTGCTTGCTTTCCTTTTGTCTATGGCCTGCATTTCCATGACTAAGCCCGGGTCCCAACATGGCTCCTATTAAAAGTAGATTTGCTATAAACAAAGAACTGTGTGTTTAATTGACAAAGCAATTTGCTTATCACAAACACTGTACTGTCTAAAACACAGACGTTTATGCTTTCAGCAGTTACAGCCGTCATTGTTTGTTGTTTACCCATCTATTCTTAGCTAAGTGCTTGAGAACAGGTTGCTTAGTTAAATTTCATATTCAACTAGAATCAAGCCATCCAAAGATCCTGAGTAATGTTTTGCTTTTTATTCTGTTTCTAAGAGAAGCTCAGTAATTTAGGAAACTGAGTCTCGCTAAAAGTTATTTAGGAACTCTGAATTTTTTCTGAAAGTGCAGGCTTATGGGATATTTAAAATATTTTAGAAAATGTTACTTTGTAGCTAATGCCTCCTAAAAAACATTAGAGCTTAAAAAAAATCAACCCAATATGTTTTAGTAGTATCTTTAACAGCAGAAGTTACCAAATTTAGATTCTTAAATGAAGTATAAAATCAAAATTGATTTTTTTTTTTAATCATCAGTTAACAATAGTGAAGAAATTAACATGGACAGATTACGTGCCTTGTGTATGGTGAAATAGGGCATTGAGTAACCTGGCATATATTCCACACAGGAGCTTTTTGATGCATAATTGGGAATTAATGCGTGAGGTTTTCCTTTCTCTATAAGAATCTCAACTGAAACCTCATTTTAGCTTACAGGTGAAACTAGATTTGATGATGTTCAAATGTACTATGTACCAGAGTGCAAAGACAACATTTACTGTTGAAATATCTTGGGGTCTGACTATTGACATACTTTTCCTGTCATTTGTTGGTGTCAGGGACTTAAAGATGTGTGTGTGGAATTGAAAAAACTTTCAAAATCTGTTTTAGCTTTATCAGTCAGAAAACATGCTTTTCTGTTTATGGAAGTGTTTTAAAGAATGTTGATAAATTGGATGGGAGCATACTTTTGTCCCACTCATTGACTGTATTGACCAATTTATGATGGATTTCCTTACTTACCTGGCAATGTGTTATATAATTAGTGGGTAGAGATAGTATGGTGAAGAAAATCAACAGAGAAAGCAAGGGAAAGACATTTGGAAATCCAGTCAACTAAATCCTGGATTAGCCTACTATAATTAATCCTTCTATTTCCAGAAGGCATACCTTCAGTTCCTTCCATACTATAATGTGTGAATTTTTCTTTCATCTCATCCTAAATGGTGTTCGATCATTTAAATATGTATCTGCTGAAACAAAATCGTTAGCCAGCACTATCTGTTCAGGAGCTCTTGGGAAACCAGGAGGAGCACTGTGGGGCACAGCTGGTGGGAGAACAACCCAAGACTGGAAAGGAGAATAGAAGATACAATCTCAATATAAGAAGGTTCATTTGGCACTGATAGGGTAGAGATAACGCATGTTCATTGTGGAGAGAAAGCCTCAGGCAGTATAAAGGGCATAGACTTCACCTTTAAAGCACACCTACAGATTTGTCCCTTGCAGGTCCACCACAGTATTTGAGACCCTTTTTGATTTACCTGGAATTTGTTTTTGACTTTCCACAGGGAGGGGTAAATGTAACAGAAATTACGCTTTTGTTCAGTAATAGCAAAGAAGTCGCCAGTTGGAAAAGAATATAGAGGGAGAGAAAAAACAGAGAAATGGCTGATCTCAAACCTTTTATCATTGATGAAAGAGTTCCCTCCAGGCCTGTTGCTGTTTTTACTGTCAATCCTTTTCTGAAGATGCCTGCTAGTTTGTTGATGCTCTTGTGAAGTAGAAATGCTGAGCATGGGAGGTCGGGCTCCAGAATTAACTCCTTCTTAGGCATCTAGAAATGAGTGAATTTCTTTTCACCCTATAACAGTTCAACTTTTCATTGGCTATTTTGGTCCCATGACATACTAAATACCTTTTTATATCCTTGTGTTTCTTAGTTTTTCAGTAGTTAGATCCAAAAAGTGCACCTTAAATATTGCTCTTTGTCTAAGTAGCGCTTACAGTGAGACCTCCCAAGTGTCACTTTGCTCAAAAGTGATCCAGAAAGCACTGGAATGCAAATAGCTCACTGTTGCATTAATTGAGCATGCCTTCAAAAGTATCAGGAGTTGTCTTGATTTTGTTCACCCAAGATCTCTATGTAAAAAGTTGTAGAGAGCAAGAGAGAGCGCCGGTGCATGAGAGAGAGAGCTGTGTGGGAGCGTACATCAGTACGCTGGAGTTTCTAACAGAACCTATACACTTCATCCTCTGCAAGCTCTCTGCTTTAGGTCCATAGTGTCCTACCTGACTGGCTGGGGAGAGGTATCCTTTGGACAGCACTTTTTGAGATATAAATGTATATTTCTACATAAATGCAAAGATGCAGTCGTTATTGCATGGGTGAAAGAGTCCATTAAAGCTTTTATAAAATTGTGTACAATATTTCGTTGCTGCACTCAACTATGTGCAGTGTAGTGGCAAATCTATTTTAATGCTCTGACAACTGGGCGTGAACTGATTTATGTCTAGGTATGGGCTGTAAAGTTTTGTGGTGTGAAGTGATCAGGAATGCTGTGTAAAATATTGGTTGCTATAGCCATACTACTTCAGGTTCCGATGTCGGAATTCCTTGTTTTTGCAGTGTAAATGCAAGCTTTGCGAAGTGCAGTATATTGGAACAGAGAACATTTGGTTCGTATGCTCTGAAGTTAGGTTACCCCATTAGAGGAAAATACTGTTGTGGTGTGCAAATAGTTGGCAGTCCTCAGCGGTTGAGGCTGGACGCCGTACGCTCCCGGTCATGCTGTGTGGGAGCACTGCGTCTCTGTCAAAAAGGCACAGGGCCTTGTGGGTGATGCTTCTCTGTTTCTGCAGATTTCAGCGTGAGACATTTTGAAGGGCAAAATTTGGCAGTGCTGCATGAAAAAAAAAGAAATCTACCTTGTTCTGTTAATTGTTAAATTATTAATTGCTAGAAACAATGTGACCTATTGAAAGAGCTAACATGTCCATAAACTTTTCCTTCGAGGGAAATACAAAATCAACATCTGAAAATAAAAGAAACAAAAGCCATTGACCAAAAATAGATTATTCAAAACCTTGCATTTGTGTTGTTCCATTAGTCCCTTTTATGTTTTGTTTTGTTTTATTTTTAAAGTTTTGCTTCCATTTAAGCACTGTGTTCTGAATATGCTGGATTCACAGAGACTTCTTTCACCAATATGTATTTTTTGGGGCTTGTGAAGTAAAAGTTCTTTCATTTGCTACAGCATTTTATATTTGCAAAACGTACATGAGTGTGAAATACTGCACTATCTCTCATTTTTAGAGATGAACACAGCCCTCCTAATTCTGCATTTAGAACTCTCAGTCTGTGGGGCCTAATTACGTTTCACCTCTACTGTGGAGTAAAGATTTTGGACAGACATGTAAAGAGGTTTGACTGCTTCAAAGAAGTTGTACAAAAAGCTGTGGAAGAGTTAGGACTCAAATGTTGAGTCTTTCCTCACTGTCTCTCTTTTCACTCTCATTAGAGAAAGCATTTTAATATGAGGGCTATTATAACTCAAATGTCTGTTAGTAATTTGAGAATTTTGTTTGCTTCACAGATTATACCATTTATTTACCATTCTGTAGTGCTAATCTTGTACCTTCAGCATTTTAATGCATTGAATAATATGTAATCCAAAAAATTCAGAGGTATTAATTCTGTTATGACAAGGTATTAACATAGCGGTTGTTTTACATAAAAGGCAAGGAGAGTAATCAGAAAGGTGGTGTATAAATGATGTCATGCATATTGTTATTGAAGTAGGAGGAAAGATGGAGTGGTAAGATCATTGCAAACAGCAAGGGATTGCTCCCCATTACTCCATCTAGCTAGAAGATACAGGGCTGCTGTAGGACAACCGGACATTGCCGTTTGGACAAGGAGTTCTCAAAGAGCGTTGCCTGGATGCTGTTTGTGACCATCATTTTTCAAGGATTCATGTATATAATGTGAATGAACAAATTATACTGCAAAAATAGTTATTCACATCCAAAAGCAAGCTGACTTGCAAAATCCTGACCTTTGTCACTGCTTAGCAAGGTGGTGACAATATTAATTAAAAGTCTCAGTATTGCAAAGTCTTCCGAGTGGAATACTGTAATAGCTCCTACACCCCAACTCGTGATGAAAGATACCCTTGTACTGAAGACAGACTTTGAATTTATTGGTTGGGAGTGCGTGGCTGGGGGGAACCTTTCACTTTTAGGTCAGTGTTTTGAACCCAGGCCAGGTGAATAAGTGACAAGGCTGGTAACACATGCAGGCTGTTTGGTAATGTCGATGAGGTGAGTTGTACTCCCAGTTTAGCTCACAGGGGGACAGGTGTCCCCATCATTTAAACCACCAGAAATGGTAGCTGCATTGGAGGTGCCCAAAACTGACCTTATTAGTGACAGGCTGGGACAGTGACTTTTCATCCGAGAGGTGAAAGCTAAAACAATTTCTGTGTGTGAAAACGTTTTCTCAGATTGCATCTGTGGGGTTATTCACAGTCAGTGCTATTCTTAACAGTTCCCTGAGCGACTTCTTTCTCCCTATCTAAGTGGCTGGCACATTTCATAATTCACTAAGGGTTTAAGGAAGGAAGGATAACTACCATGAAACTCAATTTACAGTAGTAGGTAGCTGCTTTATGCTAAACAGATAGCTTTGATTTTTTAAAATGTAGAATTAACTTTGGATGACTGAGAACAGATGCTGAAGTTGTTGGTAATTGTTATGTGTTGTTTTCCATCTGTTCACAGTAGGTTCTCATTTTGATTAATTTTACGCTTCTTTATTTACAAGATATTTATAGTTTTGTCAACTTTCTAATCTTTCTTGCTGCTATTTTTTTATTGGGATTTTTTTCAGGGTAGTGTTCGAGCACCTCAAAAGCAACGATGGTGCTGTGGGATATGGAGGGTTTATTATCCTCATTATCCTTGAACGGAGAAGTGGGACACTGAAAAGTATTCAGCTATGGCTAACATCTGCTCCCTTTGTTGTTAAAAAGCTTATAGTCCCCCATGAGGAATCATGGGTCATACAATGCTCAGCATTTAGGACAATAAAAACATTTTTAAAATTCCTGTCTTCAGTGACTTAAAGGCTGTCGCAAAGTTGGGGAGAAAACACAAGTATCAGGATTTCTTCTCCAGGATCATAATATAGACCTTGGGAAATGTATGTACCCATAGAACAAACAGATCATTGAATCCACTTTCATTTTAATTTGGTTTATCTTTAACTTCCTGTGAATGCTTTTCTGCCTGTTGACTTTGAATCTTCTTTCCCTCTATCCTGCTACATTTCCTCAGCTTTGTTTCTTTATTTTTCTCTGTCTTCACTGTTCTACTTTCTTTTTCTCCAATATTCCTTACAAATCTCCTTCAATATTATATTTCTTTTTGGTAAGGGAAATTAAGGAGTCATATGAAAGTAGGTCTGGGAAATGGGGATCACCGCAGAAAGAACACCCTGACAGAAACAAAAATTTACAGCTATATCTGTTGCATGCCAAGTGCTTGGATTCCTAAAAGGAAGCTGTTTTCTACTGAATGACTTCTTATTTTGCAGTCTTTGAATAATATATATACTTAAGTTTTAGGGCTTCTCAGCCAGAGAATCTGGAAGGAAAAAAAGTCTCCTTGCCTATTCTCCCTTTTCAAGGCTGCAGTGCAGGTGTCGGTTAGGATGGGAATCTTCCATGAACATCATAGAAAATATGACTGGGAGAATCTGGGAAAGCATTTCGTCTATTCCCCTGCTTTTGGGCAGAAGCAAATATGTTCATGCTGTTCTCAGCCCATTTATCCAACTTGCTCTTGATGATGTCCAAGAAGCATTCCACATTTACCCTGCCAATCTCTTCCAGTGCTTCACTGCTTCTAGGGTTAAAAATTAATCTAAATCTTCCTCGTTTTTGTTTAAGCTCATGACTATCTGTCTTAAGCTCTGTATTCAGTGAGTACAGAGAACTGATTTATTCTTTTCTCTGATGTGGCTTCTTAAATGGTTGAGACAAGTATTACTCTCTTTTCAAACTTCTCATGATTAAACTAGCCGAATGGTTCTATATTTGTCACCAATGAAGATTTCTAGAATTTTGTTCTTTTGATGGCTCTTTCATGCCTTCTCTCCAACTGGTCCATATTCTTCCTGAATTTTGTGTCCAGAAGAGGGGACAATATTACAGCTAATCCCTTTCCAGCACTGAGAAGATTGGCAGAGATACTTCAGATGTTGATACACCATTCTTCTGCTTAGATATTCCAATATTGTATTTGCCTTTTATAACAGCATGACATTTTTGAATCAGGTGAGGTTATGATCCGCTGTTGTTCCCAGATCCTCTTCTTTAGTGCTGCTGTCTTGCCAGTAGTTCTTCATCCTGTGTTTTTGCAGTTTTTGTTACTGGAGGAGCATCCAGCTTTCTTCAAGTTATTTCGCTGATTTGTCAAGATTAGTTTGAATTGTAGCCCTGTCATGAGACACGCTCACAGACCCATCATTTTGCCGTCATATTAAAATGTTATAAGCATACACTCTATTCTGTCATCTAAATGAGTAAGTACAGTGTAGTATAGGAAATGGTTCGGGGCAGATTCCTACAGAATTATAGTTAATAAGCCCTTCTGCTTAATAGTGAGCCATTACTCACCATTAGTAGGAATAAAGTGTCTGACTTGCTAAACACTGCTTTTTTTCCCTCACATGGATTTGAGTTTAGTTTCCCTCTTGGATAAATAACTCTGCTGTTGTAACCAGCTGAGGTATGTGACATAAGAGATCTGTTTCTATAGAGTCCTGGCTGGGGGACCTTTAAAACACTCTAGCTTAGCTAGTGGAACTGGGATGAATGGCTAGAGTTTAGATGATAAGTAAAACCATGAAGGGAGGACATGCATGTACCTAAACGCAGGCTTAGAAACGTAAGTTTTTGGTTGCTTGTCCTTGGAAGTTTGATTTTTTTAAATATAAGATTGGATTCTGCAACAGTTGATGCTAATTGTCTAGCGAAGTTTCCCACTTCTGCATAAATACAATATACCAAACCTTTTATCACCTGTTAGAGTGTGTTTCTCCCTTTATTATTAAATTTCCCACATGTAGTTGCTCTGGTCTGCTTAGCGACAGGAAGCATTAAAAAAGATACACAATTAAAAAAACATACCAGAAGTAGACAGTGGGGTTTTTCTTCCTCACAGTTCCTTTGTCTTTCTGATTCCTTCACCTTAACAAATTGAGTAGATTGTACTTATATTGTAAAGGTAAGAATGGGTAAAGATTTCTTGCACTTTTTATAACGCCAGGTAAAACCATACCCATGCCTTTACTGAAGATTTTCATTGGATTCTTGCCTCTTTTATTTCTGTGTTATTTTTCGGAGCAGGGTTCTCTTACTTGAGTGATTCTTGCAATTCCAAAAATGAAAAGCAGATTTAGGCCAGAATTGTCCTACAGATCCTGAACACTTTTTAGTTTCAAATGGGATTTTAAACATTGCATGTGTTCCTGTTTCTAAAATATCAACGTTTCTGACTGAAAATACATTTTAAATAGGCAGGATTATTTTAAACTGATATAAATACACAAGCCGACAACCCGATGTCACTGCATGTATTTTGAGAAGTCACACACTTGGATCATACAGACGCCTGCTGCTGTATAACTTTCATAAATGGGTGTCATCAACAGTAATGAAAAAGGAAGGAGCTTTCTTCAGGGAATAAAGCTGTTGTAGCATTATACCGATGGTCCATCAAAGTCCTGAGCTGTCTGAAGATTTACCTAAATTTTCATGCTTAAGACTGATGTTTCTGTCTTGCATGTAAAGATGGGCTTATGTGCCTTAAAAACTTCTCTTTCTAAAAAAAAAAAAACTATCTCGGGTGATCCAATAAAGATACTATCCGCCTGTTCATAAAAAAACTCGCAATATTTTAACTGTTTTAGCCCTTCCAAAGACCTTCTGAAACCTCTTATCTTCCTTCCTTTCCTTCCTGTTCTTCCATTATGAAAACCAGGCTGAGGTGAGGACAGTGCATGCAGTGCTCCATACTGAATTTCCCATACATCTTGCTGCCTCCTGAGTTTCCTTCCATTTTCAGACCAATGGGACAACATAACCTTTCTCTGTTTTCTCCTCAGAAAGGAAGAACCGGTGTCACTCACTTTGTAACAAAAGGCTCAACAATCTTCTTGACGTTTCTTGGGGTTCAGCCTTGCCAGATTATTCCTGAAGGGACATTTACGTCCTCCAGTTTTTTTGTTAATAGTGGCCACTGTAAAACAGATGTGCAATCATTCAGCACTGGGAGGGGGCTGCATGTTTTACAGGAAACTCTAGACTCTCATGGGATTAGGCCACCTGCTCTGTAGAGACTGAGGTCTCCCTGGGCTCTTCCATGCAAGAAAAATGCAGAATGCTAGCAAGACACATGCGGTGTCCTGTGTGATGAATGCATCCCTTTGACGATGTCTCCTGTGAATGATAAAATTGAGGAACTGGGCTGAAGTTCCCCGAGTTACTAGAGCGGAGTGCACAGTATGCTAGCACATCATCTCTGGCACCATCTGTTCAGCTATACGGATGGATGTGCTGGAGCAGGCAAGGCTTTCCCCAGTTTGGATCTGGGGACCTTGTGATGGAGCTTCTACTAACTTCCTTTTGATTGTGTGCTATTTCTGTTGTTCCCAGGAATTTGGCTTTGACATACTGCCTATGATTTAAGGCTTTCCTTTTAATGACCTTTTGGGACACACTGAACATTTCCCCTACTGTCGCGTTCATGGCATCCTTTACTGTGCTTTTGCTGTGCTTCCTTTGAGTAGTTGCTGTGCTCTGGTGTGTTCAGTGTTAAAATCCCACTTTGCCTAACAAGTGTTCGAGTGTGGTCGACTCGTACTGGTGAACCACCTCTCCTCTTACAGTTACTCTAGTTATTTCACTAACATCTGCCAGTGCATTTAGGCTCCCACTGCAAGTGGAGATAAGAGCAAGGGGGACAGTAATAGTTCAAACCAACAAGTAAGACATAAGATTTTATTTATTTTCAATTCATAAAAATATCCTCATGCATACTAGAAGTACAGCTGATCTAGATGTTCTAGGAACATCTAAAAGATGTCATGCATAGTCATTGGTTCACATCAAGTTAGTTTATAAAAGCTGTGCAATTTTCTGCTGTTTTGCATCTTCATGCTGCTTCTTTTGGGAGCAGCATTAAATAGCTAAGAGAACGAGGGACAACGCAGACTGTATCCCAAGCCCAGAGAAAAGCCCTGATCCTGCAGTCATTAGAACACTGTGTGGACACAGGAGCTAGGAGATCATGTTGCAGGTTCACAACTTATATTTTAAAACATGGATAACAGACAGATGGGCAGTCCTTCAAGGGGAAACCTCAATCTGGCCTAGTGGGAATGTTCTGGCAGAGCTTTTTCTGTAACACCCTTGCCATGTGCTCAGAGCCCAGTAATGTTCTGTATAACTACAGAGTGAATCACTACATCCCATTTAGCCTAGAAGTATTGAAGACCCCCAGCTATCACAAGCAGAGGAAAAATATTTTAGAATAAAGGCTTTAAAGCAGAGTTTTAAGAAATAACTCTATCACACTGAGATGATTAGGGATAACACATATGTAGATAAACAAGTGTGTTTATATTTGAAGTTAATTTTCTTTGTGTGTGTTCTCCCGCTCTGGGTATTAGAATTTAAAGTCGGCTTAAAATGAGTTGTGCTTCTGCTTTACTTAACAGACCTAGGAATTATTAAGTTTCCTATTAATGCAATATTTTTCATAACTTTCACAGGTTAAAATTGGATTTTGTCTATATTTTATTCTGTAAATGTTATAGAAAGTCTAGAAACGCAAAACCCAAATGACTCATGGGCCAGCAGAGTCTGTGGTGGGGGGACAGACAAGCAGACACATGCCTTTTAAAATCAATATTAGTTTTTGAAACTTATAAATATTACAGCAGACAGAAATTGATTTGAGTTGGAGAGAGTGAAAGACAGTGTTAACCTTTGTTAGGAGATATGGGTACTAAATAGGACACAGGTCTCCAATCCTTCATTGCCTCAATCCACTTCTCAATTTCAGTTCTGAGTGCAAGTGAATAAATCTTCCTGAACTTATGGAGTGACCTTATATAGCAGCCTTCCAGTACCTGAAGAGGACCTACAGGAAGGATGGAGAGGGACTTTTCACAAGGGTGTGTAGTGATAGGACAAGGGGGAATGGCTGTAAACTAAAAGAGGGCAGATTTAGATCAGATATTAGGAAGAAATTCTTCACCATGAGGGTGGTAAGGCCCTGGC
>Ga0181612_155731_pt1 | contig 17249 bp, 10 predicted proteins | sample HoacroProtozoa21_FD_119630 | JGI IMG/M metagenome (GOLD analysis project Ga0181612, IMG submission 119630) | Hoatzin crop microbial communities from Cojedes, Venezuel. Combined Assembly of Gp0051906, Gp0051904, Gp0051908
TCCCTTCCAACCCCTACCGTTCTGTGATTCTATGATTCTTTAATAGGAATAATTTTATACCAGCACATCTTTGATTTTAGTGAGAATGAAAGCTCCACATAGACAGGGCTTAAGGCAGTTTTTCTGCTGTGTATCTGTCCTCACTTGGAAATAGGGTGTTATCTCCAGGCAGTTGGGTTGGCAGTGAATTACCTGTCCCTTTTTCCGAGTTTTGACAAGGCTAGTGTAAGCGGGAATAAGAAGTTCAGGACATGTGATCTTTAATCACCGAAAAGGCCTATCAGAGTTTCAGCACGCAAGATGACATTGTGCTTCCCCAGATTTCCTTTGCTTTTCATTGAAGGACTGGTTTTCCTTTCAGGTCACATTTACAACTGGCTTGTGTTGCCACTTTAGCAATTCCCACAAACGACCGACAGCCCGGCCCCAAGAAAGGGATAAAAACACTGTAGAGCTAAGCAAAAGGAGCCTTGGAGAACATACAGACTGTGGTGGTGATTTCCCAGGGAATTCTGCAAAGACAGCTCTCTATACTTGTATATGCAGCTAATTCTCTTCGTCTCCCAGAAACGCACACACACACTACACACCACTTGTGAGGTTTTATTCTTTAATTATTCTAAAGTACTTTGAGATCCTGATGTTTAATCAGCACAGCTTCGATTGTTGATATTGAACTGTGAAATTCTTTGAAATAAAAAAGTCTACCAGCATGCAGTAAGAAAATGAAGTATTGCCGCTCTGAATGAGAGCACGGTATGACTAATGACAGTGTCAGGAATCTGATGCTCTCTGAAACTAGTGCTGTATATTAAAACAGCCCTTCTGTACTGATAACTTTCACAAAGGACTATAATAGCATCCTTTCAACTTGAGCTTTCCATCTCTCCAGATATTTCATTGCACTCCTAACTTCAATATCACCTTCCTTTTCATAGCAAGGCTTTGTATTATAATATCCCCTGTGCTTTGGCAGGGCCTAAAAACACCAGTGCAGTTGGTAGCAGAGACAAAGTTTAAGATTTGTCAGAAATTTCTTCAGAAAACTCGAAGTATACATAAACTTTTGATGTAGAAATTTCTTTTGGTCTGAAAACTATTACACCGATTACCAGCAGAGAGGACTTTCTTTGCCCTTGTCAAATTAAAAGTATAAATAACAGTTGATAGGTGAGAGGGAGTGGGGCGAGGTATTCTGTTTTGGTTTGGGTTTTTTTAAATAAAAGTGTATTTGAACTCACTAACTTCATGAGTTTCCCCAGGCTGATTAAAACGGGCTCAGCTCTAACACATGTGCCAGACAGCTGCCATTTTTTTCTAGAAAGAAAAAAGGAACAACAGAGCAGAGTACTGACATGTACCCCATATATTTTGAAGAACTTCTGACTGCACGCAAGTGGCTTAAAGTGCATGAGGATTCTCATACAAACTAGGAAACTGCTTTGCCCAACCACGCAGTGTGTTGCAAGAGGCAATACACTGGTAGCAAGCATAGTAATACTAGTCAGTGACTACACCAACCTGAACCACAGCTCTGATGCCCGTTAATGTATACTTAACCAGCTCCTCATAGACTGTCTCATGCTTTCTCCTATCAGTTAATGTACTACATATCATATTATGCTGCTTTCACCATTAGCTACTTTATCCATAGACTAAGCCCTCACAAAAGTACCAGCCAGACTAGCACTACCACCACAGTTCATGTTCCATATCATTAAACAGGCTTTACATTATGTCCAGCTCTCTCCATCCACTAGCACAAGTATCCCACACGGATGTCACTAGGCCTCAGAGTAATTATGGGCACTCGGCTCCTCCCTCTGGAAATGCCCGTTTACCTCAGCTGCACACTAACGATGATTGACTGCCATATTTTTCAGGCCTCTATTGCCATTTCTACAGAAAGCATCCCTGTAATTGCCAGTGAGTGCATTAGCAAACACTTTTCCATACAACGCGTAACTAAATTGTGCAACCAGGAGTTCCCACAGGAGGCTGAGTAGACCAGAAGTATAAACAAGAAAAAGTTGACTCCATTTGGTTCCTGTGCAAAGGGCTTTTTTACCTTCCAGCCCAGCTTAGCAGAGGTACCTCTGGCTTTCTATCTTCCCCACAGCAGCACTTTGCAGTGATTTGAACTTCTATCTGCACGAAGCAGTGGAGCAAACATCTATCAGAGCAGCCATTCAGTGGATGACGTGCTGAAACAGATTAAGCTGCAGTTAACATCTAGAAGCTGGTGGCCCCAAATTGTGCCAGGCCCTCTTACAGATCAGTCTGGTACTGAGAATGATGGCCTTGGAGCTGTTTTAACTAACTGCAATATCCAACAGGAAAAGTCACCCAGCGCTCAGCAACCTTGGTACACATCACCCACTTGTCACAAAAAGCAGAAATGGATATGTACCCAGGCTGAGGGATGGTAAACAGTGGTCAGCAGAAACAATTTAAACAGGGATGGAAGAGAAAACAATACATTCAGAAACCCAGTGTGACAATTTCTATACCTGTAGGACTCACCACTCACAGTACATGGCATATTGCCTGGCATTCAAGGGCTGAACATAAACCCAATAGGTGTTGATGGGCTTCACCTGGGATGAAAGTGGTCCCACTCCTGTACAGAGAAGCAGCATGTTTAGGGCTGACATCTGGCACGTGCACCTGCAGCCGGTTTATGCAACTGCTAGATGACCCCCATGTGGTCCCAGCACTACTGCCCAGGTGTGCCATGTTTCCCAGTGAAATTGCGTTCTTCAAAATACTCATGATTTATCAGTCAAAATCCCAGATGCTATCCGTGCAAGCCAGCAGCCCACCACGCTGGCCAGGTTGTTGTATGCATAGCTGAATCAGTTCTCACAGACAGGCTGCACAAGCAGTGCGAATTCTGCCCTTCGGGCACATCAAAGGCAAGTGGGAAATAAGTTGGTAGACCTGGGAGACAGAGAGGGAATTGTGGGGAAGGCAGCAGAAAGTGATTTGGGCTGAAGCCACATACCAAATCCCTGCTGCTTCTCTGTTCTTGTATATAAAATCCTTCCCTATTCATGCAGCTGAGCAAACACGGGCAGATTTGCCTCCTCTCCTGGACAGAGTGTCCAGAATGGGCTTAAAACAAAGGATAGCAATTAACATATAGATTTCTTCATAATGGCCTCCACCAAAGGCACTTCACTATTTTTCTTTGTTACACGAGTTGGCCACTCAGCACATGCACAGCAACTTCACTGCTAAAGAGCCAGTGTGCTTCTATGTCAAAGCAAAACCATGACCATGAGTGAAGAAGCCACAGGTCAGCAAATGTCAAGTTTTACCACGCGCTATTTGCATTCGCAGAGATCAATAAGCTCCAAGCAGCATCTCTCCCTGGCTGCCAGAGGCGACTGGCAGCGCAGAACAGGAGCTATGCCAGGAAGGTGCCCCCCTACCACAGGGGCAATAAATACAGGCACAGGAGAGCCAAGAGGAGTGTGGGTTTTTCCTCTCCCACAGAAGCAGCTCAAAGTTCACTGACCGATCCAATCAGGAAAACCAAACTGGCTTCTCGCCTGGGAAACACTGAGCATCTTCAAGTCCCAGGGCAAACAGTGGGATCCACAGGTGCTCAGCCTCCTCAAGGGCTGCATAACCAAAGCAAGGCTGAGCCCTTGCTGCTGCAAACACGCTGTTTGGAAACTTCTTACTGCACACACACCAAAATCTTTGTTCTCCAAACTCTTTCTGGTATTTGCTAGCTTGCATATAGCACAGGCTGATGTTTGCCTTCAAGACACAAGTGTCCTGTGGTTAGCTCACTGCTTTACATCTTCATTACTAGCACAAGGGGCAACAGCTTCCGCAGAGGGAATGTCTGTCATCATGAAAGAAAACATCCTCATTAAAAAATAAAATAAAATAAATCTATTTTCCCCAACTGCTTCTGGTTGTTTATTCCCTTTTGGCTGTGCTGGTGAGCCTGAATATTTCCAATAACCAAGCAATTTGAGTAACTGTAACAAACTGAACAGTAACTCTGCACTAAATATGAGTAACTCTTTCAAAGGGTCAGCCCAAATTTCAGCAGGTTCAGTAAATCTTACAAGATCCATAAACACTTTCTAAATACAAGCTAGAAGCAAGTACACACTTTCCTTTTTTTCCTGTGTTCCATTTATTCCCTTATCCTTTTTTTTTATTTGATTGGGGTTTTTTTAGCTGCTCTCAGCTATCCTTACTTCATCTTATGCAATGTCCATCTGAAGCAAAGAATGAGGGGCTAGCATTTAATATAACCAGATATAACAGAAAGACCCAAAACAAGCCAAAGGACAAATCCATACATTAAAATTTCCTCTACTCTATTTGCTCTCATACCTTCACTACCCAACTATAATAAAATACTAACAATTCCTACAGCATTAGGCTTCAGCCAGCATTCAACCTGAGAGTCCTGTATTAATGTGAATGCAAATAAGTAAGGTTTTGTCACATCCAGATCCATGTTACAGCAGAAATAATCAGCCGTTGTCACAGAAGCTTTAGGAAAAATGACTCAAATGAACAGATAAAAAAGCCACTATGTAAATCATATTCTTCTTATTAATGTTATGCATTTTTATTTTCCAGGAACGAAAACAACATTCTTTGTGTGTATTCAGAAATCACAGTCATATTCTGAAATGTTTAATTTACATGCAAATTAGATTCAGGGACCTACTAGTTGCAGATATTCCCTTTCAGACATAAACTGGCCTTTAAGCCTAACTAAAAGGATAATATTATGGCAACAAGATTATTACTGATCCTGTAAAAGTTTAGTTTCGAAAAGCCATACAGATTTGATTCAGTGAACAGGAATTATAACACAGAAGAAAAAAGAAACATTATAACAATGAAAAATCTGGATTGACAGAGCAGCAAATGTGAAATGGCTGACTTTTAGAATAAATATAATGAAATTAAGATTTTTGGAATTACACTGCTTTGTAATGTGCAAAAAGTCTAGCTGACCAGGCTTATGTATCGTCTTTATTTTTCCAGAGAAAATGCTGGCAGTTTACACTATTTGGTCCACAATCTCTTTTAGCCCAGTATATTTCCATGATGTAGTACTTAAAATGCTTTCATAGGGGTGACAGACACGTAAGAAGTGGTGCAGCCACAGAGGGTGTTATTATCCAAAGCCTGATGAAGTAAAAGGAAGCAGTCCATAATGCATTTATCCACAACAGCTCGCTCTGGTAATAAGCCTTGAAAAACAACTCTCCAGAGAATTATTTTAACATAAGTTTCACTAAAGCACTGGACCATACAGGAGTAGCACGTTGTAAGACCAGCAGTATAGTATTTAGCCTTGATCATCACTGCAACAAATCAAAACATTATTTGATGGAAAATTGTATGCCCTGAAACTAAACAAAAATAGAAATACATTTCTTCTAACAATTCACATTAGGTTAGGCAAGTAGGAGATACTCAGATATAAAAGAAATACTTTGTCTTTGCCTGCCTCTCTCAAGAGGTCTAAATGGAATAGCTCTAAAGACATCTCAAATGCAGTATATTGAAAAGATGCCTGTTCTCGCATTTGAGCCCTTTCCAGGGAAATGGAGGGCATCGGACATCTTGCAAAACTAAGCCTTTTCATCTGCGAAAGACTAAAATCTTGTGACTAGCCCATATTTCACAGACAAGAAAATCACTCCAAATAACTCCCTTCTTGCAATTGTACTATACGTAGAAATAAAACCTTACAGCATCATTACGCGAGTACAACAGCCGTGCAAACCTGGAGAGAGCCCATGATGGTTTCATAGCAATGCAAGAATATAATAAGAAATTGTTTGGGAACTGTATGAAAATGCCATGACAATGTCATTAAGAGCCTTTTGCACTATGATGGGGAAACAATTTGAATGCTGCTTGCGTAGAGATTCTTATTACAAGGTTTTCACATTGGAAATTAGTTTAGCAAAAAGATTTACATGTGTGGCTGCAGAAATTTCACACCCATGCAGTTACTAAGCACAGGCCTAATTTCTATCCTCTGGTGTGGTGTACAGCTTTCCCTGAAGCGTGAGCTGTTGCAAAGGTGTTCTCAACCAAGTGCGTGCAATTTGACCCTTGTTTCAGCATCATCCTGAAACGAAAGTGGCAACAGTCATTTTATCACATAGCTGGAGAACAATGAACTCTTGCCCTTGTGGTGATGGACAAAGATACTGTAAATTAAACTGGCAGCACAAGTGAGTTACTTCTCCAGAGACAGGCCAGTCACGCTACTCATTTAAGTAGAGCTCTGTGACAGGAAATTAAAAAGTAGGTAAAACTCCTCTGTTTGGTCTTCAGGCTGGGCAGTGACAAGTTAAACGCTCCATTACCTAAGTAAAAATTGGTTAACATGCTCTGCTCTCAAAGACACTGCTTCTCCGGGAGACCAGGCTCCTAAATACAGCCAGGTCCTGGCTTTCATCATCCAGGTAACATTTTTTGCCAGTGCCACACACAGCATAGTTGGGTGGGGAGCAGCTAAAAAACCTTTTTGCCGGGAAAGGCGTGGAAGCATGACTGGTCTCCACCTGCAAGCACCCTCCAATGTTGCTGCTATGCTGTAACTCTCTTATGACCTTGTCATTCCTTTGGTCTTAAAAAAATTTTGTGCAGCGAAAGATAAATTCACCTGCATAGAAATGTCTTCATATTTAGGACAAAAAAGAGGAGAAAGGAATCCAACCAGTTGAATATGCACAAGTCAATGTCCCAAAATCTCTGTGACGGCAATAAAGGGTGCTTAGTGCCTGCCAGACAGATGGTACTCGTCTTCTCCTGTCCCATGTTCTCTAACTCATTCTCTCCCAGCATCTTCAAGTATACCATAAGATTTAATATTATAAATGTTCTTAGCTAGTGTAAGTACTTCAACAATTTCGCTTCTTAATTACAACCCAGGCAAATAAAAAAAAAAAAAAATCTTTTTTCAGTCTTTCCCTGGATAGAAATTCCATCTGTTATCTTGGCTATTCTACTCCATAACTTATTTTTTGTGCCAGATTACTTTTTTCTTTTTCTAAATTGGATGACCAAAACGTGACCCTAACCTCCAAACACAATCTACAAAGTACTCTGTATAGTGTTAACACTACACCTTGGAGCTAGCAGTTTTCTCTGCTTGACCCAAACCATTATCTCATTAAACAATTTTTACTGCTGATGCTGCTTACGCAGTACACTGGGGATTTAAATGTAACATACCCAGTCTGATTTCCTAGACAAAGACAGGATTTGACTTTTAAGCTTTCTAGAAATCCCCATGCCTGCAAATATTACATAAGTTAATTCAGAACATTAACTTCAAAAGCAGGGGATTTATGTGAATGGCTGTGAATATGTTATGTTGGTGTTAGAGAAACTTTTGCAGTATGTAGGCTTCCATGTAAAAAGCTAGTTATATTAAGCTATTTATGTCAGGAACTGCAATGCCAGGGTTGAACTTTCATTCTGTTCCCTTCCACACACACAGTAAATTACGATCGTATACTTCCCCCCTTTCCTTCAAATAATACACTGTAATGCAATAACAAGCTTTCTAACAGGGCTGACCCAGGTGGCATGCAGCAGTGGTACTAATTTGCTCACACCAGGCAGAGTCCATAGAGACCATGGACATGAAAAACCCAAACACAGAGCACAATTTTCATGCTGTAGATTGAACAGACTACATCAAAACTGTACCTCGGGTCACCTCCGATCCCCTTGCATGCACTTTGCAGTAAAAGCCTATACCCAGGCACAGCCGACAAAGCCAGCAGGCTGCAGGAACTCATACAGTGTGAGCTGGTGATGCCCAGCTCTCGTGCTTCTGTCGCCTCTTTTCCAGCTTGCGACCAGAGCTGGGGAGCAGGGAACAGCAAGGAGGTGGAAATTGCTTGAGACAGCTCAGGTGGGATGCTCTGGAATGGCTGTCCTCTACATAGAACAGAAAATGAATTTACTAGTTCTAAAATAATTCAGGGCTTTGCTTTAAAATCCATCTTGAGGCCAGCATGATCATGGCATTTCATTTTATCTGAAAGATGAAGCTTTCTGACTGAAATTAACTATTCCGATTAAAAATGTTCATAAAACAGAAAGGAGAAATTACACCACAGGTTTCAACTGCCTCAAATGGTGGTAATACACAGCCTCAGTCATAGAGGGAGGCTGTGCTTCCTGGGAATATATAATATTTTTTTACCTCAATTTCTCTTCATCCCTCAAGGAAATGGGGATTTTCTTCACTAAAATGTTCCCACACAGGTATCTTTGTATCACTAGCAGTTCTTCTTGTCATCCTTTCATTTCCTGAATAATTTCATAGCTCACTACTCTGACCCTCTCCTAGTCTTTCAATTTTTTTCAATTTGAAGAGAACTACTGCATTACCGATGACTTATTAGGATTTTATCTATGGCTAATTATGACTGATTTCAATAACCTGTTTTTCAAGCTCTCACAAAGTATTGATTTGTGCGCACATTCTTTAAAACCCTTTCCTTAGATTCACACACTACATTAACTCATTAATGATTACTACAAAAGACTGATAATAATAAGAAAAATCATTCCAGCTGCTGCAAAATTTGCACATGCAGCTCTTAACTTTGTTCTGTCTGAGCTAATACAGGGAACCAAGTAAATACAGTTCACTGTGCTAATTAAATCTATTGTGTTCTCTACACAACAAGGTAATAAACAGCCTAATCGGGCAAAAAGGTCTTGAAAGGTTCACACGCTCACTTTGATGTGGTGAACATTTCATAATGTTGCCATTTACACCTTCCTGCAATGCAGGAAAGGAAAAGGAAAAATATCATCTATGCGTGTGTTCTACATATACGCATGAATGAACAGCATCTTAATGTCTAATTGGAGTTTGTTGAGAGGATTCCTTTACAGTCAATGGAGGAAGAGAGGCACATAAGAAAACAATTCTTCCTACCTATTGCATTTTCTTTAATGGAACGTGATGATGGGAGAGACTAGACACCTGGATTTAATCAGCTTCCTGACCCTCAGAGTGTTGAATTTGGTTGATTTGAATGTCATTCCTTCTGTATAACTTCGACTGCATGTGCTAGGCCTGTTGCTACATTAACAATGCTGTGCAAAGTGACTCTGAGAGTAATAAATTTTTTTCAGATCAGCTCCTAGTATAAAAAATATTGATTACTACAACAAATATACATGTGTTATTTTTATTTTAATAAGTGTTTGAATGGAAAAATTTCTCTACCACTTTTGTAGATTTCATCAGAATACCCCTGGATCATATAAATGCTTCAGCATATTCATAAGCTCTAAGCCAGCCTGAAGTTACAGATTTGTGCATGACATACAGATGAATCCAGGCCTACATATTTTACTTAGCTGGCCTTTTGCATTAGGTCCTGTTTCACAGTTAGCAAAGCAAAGCAACATGGTCACCACACAAATAGCTTTTGGTCTAACATGAAAGGAACTAGCTTTTTGCACCTTATTACGGAGTACTCCTACTGAACTAGGGGGAGGTAAAGTGAAGCACAGAACGAGACAGACTAGCCTTCTTACTGAGTTTTACTCCATACAACCTAAATAAGCTTTTCTTCCAAGAATCCCTCAGCATATTGGGCAATTACAAACAAATTTGATAATACATGGAGGTCTCGGGAGTTTTTAAATTCCTACAAGTTTTTGAACACTGCTAGTGGGATAAAAGCATGCCTCTCAGTCTGCAGACTTTCAGTAAGTGGAAAAGTAAGTCTCTACTTAAGGAAATGTTGCAGACCAAGCTCAGTAATAACATACTGCTGCTTAGTGGTACATATGTGTTGCCAGTCATCCATCACACCCATCCCTCAAACCCAGCCACAATACTTCCCTCCTCTTCTGCAGAAGCCAACTGGAGACACAGGAGGGAACTCGGGATACAATGGGGACACTGGAGATACTCAAGGGAGAGAATTATAGTAGTAGGCAAGAGCTGCAAACACTTATGAATTTAGGTCTCATTCCTTCTGCTGTAAACAGAAGGACTCACTTATCTCAACTGCTAAAAGCCTAATATAAAGTTGGGACTCCTAAGAAGATATGCGTCTTTTTATTTTTATGTTACTCTAAATAAATGTCAATAGTAACATTCACGTGGTAAACATAATTACTAAGACTGGCTCAAAAAACAAAAACAAAACAAAACAACAATGTTTGAACTTCGAAAACCACTTGCTTGTGGTTAGCATAGGTGCAGCTTTACTTATAAAGAGCTCTGACTACCTCCAAGAGAGCTTTCTGTGACTGAGGCCCTCTTTCGGGAAATACATTTCAGGTACAGAGCTGTTACCTAACATTTATACAGATACAAAGCAGATAAAACATTATACAATAGCAGAAACCACTTCAGTTTAAGCTGGCAATGAAAGTTATTATCACTTAACAGCTGTTTAGTAACCTGCATTAAATGAACCTGTAGCTCCAGCTCCAGGAGGATGGGAGGAAAACCTTCCAAAAGTTTCAAAATACCAAACCTCAGCTGCAGGTCTGCCAATTCATTTTTAATCTGTGGCCATGCTTGAAATTCACTGTAAAGGTAGTTTCCTTTCTGAGGATGGTTAAACCAGGATGAGCTTGGCCATCTGGTTTTGCAGGCGGCTAGAGCTGAACAAACACAGCCCCCAGGGAAATGCAAGAGGCACCAGCAGCGCTGCCACATCCCAGCAGCACTGGGTGTCTTCACATCATGCTTTGGCTACGTGGCCAAGACACTGCCCCATTGACTGTGCTTACCCCTGTGGCTCTGCCCCATCTAATAGATTCTTAAGGATATTCCAGCCCAACTGTTTAAGCACTAGATCGAAATTAACCCTAGACCACAACTCTGAATGCTCCCAGGCACGGCCAAAGTAAAAGTGCAAAGACAGTGTCAAGTCTTTCCCCTTAGGAAGCACCAAGTATAGGCGCTCTCTGGTCAAGACCTGCCCCGCTTCCCAGCCATGGGTAATATGCCTTAGTGGTCACCTTTGAGCTTCGCCTTCCTCTTTCTCCTCACCATTTTTAATTTGTATGTGTCAAGTTCACCTTTTCCAAGTGGATGTGCTTTTAGCTACCGGCTGAAACAGGTTTTTACCAAGCAGGATATTCAGCTTGCGTATACCTGTTCTAAACAATTACAAGATCACATCTTGGCTGTTATCTCCTCTACGTGAATTAATAGCATCAAGATTTAGTAGAGGAAGATGAAGGACAGCATATTTGCAATAGGGAATCTTCAGAACATGAAGCTGATGTTTTCCTCCAGTTCATCCAAAATTCTGCTGCACTGGGGACTTCTTTATTTGAATCTAAAAAGTCTATTTGTATGAAACCAAATGAACTTCAAATAAGCACAAGGAAACAAAATACCATATGGCATATTCAGATTTATAGGATTGCTATCCCGCTCAATAAATCTTCCTTTACTTACATTTCTGACAAAAGTATTGTATCCTACAGGGATTTTAATTTTATGTCTCAAAAGGAGGTTAATATATTAGATTTTACTGTATACAGATTAAATGAGGACTTTTGAAAATTCTCAAACTTATCTGCTCAGCTAAATAAATTTTCTGACTTTGCACTTGGGGTAATTGTAATAGAGTTTTTGATCCCTGGGTAGATAGATGTAATAGCCCTTTAAATCCCAGATTTTCGACATCTTCAAAGACTCTAAAATGTTTATGAGAGAATATGGTTTTAGAGACATCTGGTGGTTATATAATCCTAAGGAGAGAAATCAACAGTAAAAGTATTAAACATAATTCTACTTTTTCAACAAAAGCATCCTGTAAAGAAGAGATTAGCTTATTCACTGTCTCTCTGCACACCAAGGCAAATAATTTGCCACAAGAGGTGGCCTTGTTGATGACACCTTTGCTCACATTAGAAGAAAAGAAGAAAAAGATTTTTCAAGATAAATTAATGTATGTTTCTTTCAACAGTATTTAAACTTATTGCAGTTTAGTCAGAGTATGATAGGGACAAGAGTTTGGAAATATGGAATATTTTAAATCCTACTGCTAGACAGGAATCCTAATCCCTGCTTATATCTTTTTAGCTTGTCTTTTGTTCTAACTTCTGGTGGGCTTTTTTGTTTGTTTAAAAGTTCACCAACTCTCCAACATACGTTTTACTGAAATGCTTGCCTACAGCTAGAACAGCTTAGAAACAAAATAGCATCCTTCAACTTGTTAGGCTCAAAATACAAGTACAGGTACTCCAAGTAAAGGAACTGTACTTTTTTATATTTATTAATAACATACATTAATGATTGTCAGAGTGATTTATAATTTAAGTCCTTATTAAAACTTCAAGTATTTGGTGCCACATTGAAACTTCCCCCACATTCCCACAGATCTTCTGCTGGGATACAAAGCACAGAATTGCTCATTCGGAGACATCAAATCAAATCCTGCTCTCACTTACACTAACGTAAATCCAAAAGAAAAAATCTCCACTTCAGTAAAAAAAGAAATCACTTCAGATTTAAGTACAAGTAAAAAATCTAAACTGGCTTCACCTCTGTACCTGACAGAGCTGTGATTGCAAAAGTACAAAGAATTCCTCACAAGCCCACACTATAGTATGTATTCAAAGTATTTCAAAGCAAAAGAAAGATTGAAAATTCACACCTTCTGCTATCTGGAGGGAGGATTGCTCCTTTCGGTGTGTAGGTGGGTAGGGAGGCCCCGTGCTACCGCCACTTTGGTGTTTCCAGCCCACTGGCAATTTTCCTGACTATTTTAGGAGCATCTGTTTTACCAACCCAAGTGTTGCACTCCTTCACTCTGAACTGCGTCCCTGCTTGTAGCAGTGTTGTCACCCTTTTTCACACTCCCTTCCTTTCCTTGGTTAGTGTACATTACAGCAAATTTCTGTAACAGTTCGCAAATGTATGCTTGTTCTCAAAGGCAAAAAAAATTCTGGGGTGTTTTTTTGTTAAATGGTAGGGCAACACACTCACTGGACACAATGTCCTCAGACATAACCAACTCCAAAGCAAGAAGGACCAAAGCAAGGAGCAATCATCATTTTGACCACACTTTGTTCCCCAATAACAAGTTGCGTCAACTTTTCCTGGGAGCAACACAACAATTCTGCATCAGAAGAGGCGCTCATAAACTTATATCTGATGCTAATATTCAACACTGCTCACAAACTATATATTCACATGCTTATTTTCAGCCAAGAAATAAATTGGTTCTGGAAGTTCAAAATAAATCTGCCTTATTTTATTTTTAACCATCTGAGCATGAACCAGCAGAAATTCTGATGCTGAGGAGGGATTTCTTATGTATGGTTTTCCATCCTGATCATTCAAAAGCAATTTTCTCTTAAAAGTTTTAAGTCTGAATGCTATTTACATGCAATAAACTGCATTAGTCTTTCATTATGCTTGAGATTATGCGTGTATGTAATTCAGGATATTTAAAGTCATGGTTGCTGTAGAAACGATAACTATATTTCTTGTTAAATCATTAAAGTTAATATCATTTATGAAATTACAGTAGGAACACAACAGTGTAAAGCCACTTTACAGCTGAACTCTATCTATACATCAAGAAATGCAAAATTACGGCATCTCTAAGGACGCTGCATAATATAAGGATCTCCAGTCCCAACTCGCACGCAATGTGGCCAATTATGTCTATTGCTTTAGTCACAATTTGCTCTCATTGAAATGTTTTTCAGGGCTAGTTGATACATGGGCCCATTTTAAGTTCCAGTGTGACTGGTTTTATTGGCTTTGCTCTAGATAGGGCAGTACCTACAGCCTCCAAAAGGGATAAAAATCGGATGGAGGACAAATGTATAATGACATTTCTTCATCTCTCACTTTGACCTCATACAGGGCTCCTCCTTCCCCTTCCAAACACGCCAACATCCTCTGGGAAGCCAACAGGCACTGCCCGGAGCTCCGGTCTCCTGCCCAAGAGCAGCCCCCAGTAAGGACAGGGATGTTTTGGCACAGCTTGCTTGGAAGCTCAGGCACGTGCGTACTTGCAGGATGCTGGAAAGCCTTACATGGAGCAACAGCACTCTGAAGACAGCTGCGAGCACAGAAAACTCTCTCTTGGCCAGACTCTTATGATAGCTAATCATTTCCTGTCCCCGCACCCCTGGCAGTGGGGACACGTGCGGCTCTTGACACAATGCTGGAAGACACAATCCCTGTTTGTGGATCTGCCTGTGCTTACAGAAGCCCAGGAGTACGCAACAGAGAACAAATGCCTTTAAAATTGATACTCTATCACCTCTTGAAAAATATGAACTACTTTCCAAACAGGGAACAGCTGTGGGCTAATACCTGGCTCCTTACAGTCACACGAAAAACTGTTTAAATTAATGATGTCTCATGTTCCAAGCTATAACAGAATTAGCACTCAAGTGCACAGCACCTAAATCATTACTTAAATCATCATCATTTGTCAGACAAATCCTTCCCTCTCTTTCTAGTGATATTCTATAGTTAATTGAGATGTTGTGCAATACAAAACCTGCTGGGAAAATCTTGAACGTTTTAGAACTCTCATATTAAAATGTGCTACTAGATCATCACTATCAAGGCATGTGAGTCTCCTCTGCTGAAGGCCAAAAGTTATTTCAGCATCAGCATTAGGTTTATATACTTCATTATCCTGTAGTTTTCCTTGTAATTTCTGGAGACTAGCAATTGTATTTAAAAGACATTTCTACAGGGAATAATTATTACCTGCATTGACTGAAAAACGAATGGAAGAATGTGCAGAAGACAGAAAAACTAGCCAGTGCATCGCTGTAATTAGGATTCCCTCCTTGAGACCCTGTGCAGACAAGTAAACTTCTTAAATACAGCCCTTTTAGAGGCCAGCAACTTTGGAAGCAACGTACAGTCCTCTTCGTGAGAGAAGAGTGGGAAAGGATGATGAAAAGCAGAATACTATTTCTTCTTCCTTCATGCACCTGAAGGATAAGGAGTGAGAGGACTTGCATTTTATCAGACTTACCAGAACTAACACCAGCTCGGGAGATCATACAGACCTCTCACAGCTGTGGGATGAATCATCTCTCTTTTCTTTCTGGTCTTGTATCTCATCCTGCAAGACAGTCAGGCCCTTCTACTATTTCCCTCTCTTCTTCCTCTCCTTGAAGTCTTTGAGCACACAAACATGGTGGGGCTTGTGACCTGGGTTAACTAAATAGCTCTATCACTGCCATAACCTTAAGGTGGTGTCTTTCAGCACTGAACACCAACCCTCTACTTGTTCTGCCCATCCACATGTGAAGCCCAGTAACCAGCACTGGGAGGTTTTCAGCCTCTTCCTCACTGAGTTGTTTGCTCCTTACTCCAGACTCCAGGCCCTCAGAGGCAAGAAACAGCTTGTAGCCCTGTGTTTGACAGCAGTCTGCGTGTGATCTCCACCCAGAGATCTTAGGTAGTACACAACGCAAGCTACTAATGAGTAATCCTAAGCGCCAGATACAACAACAATAAGAAACATGACCTGGTCCCCTCACCTCTCTCTGGAGCAGAATTTCAAGCCTGTTTCTCACAGAGCACCGTTATGCCATCTCAACATGTATAAACTGCCTATTGACCTGCTGCACTATTGCCATCCCATCTTCCAGGGACCAGGACTAGTGAAAAAATTATCAACAAGCCACAAACACATCAAAGTTCTTGCACGTAGTTACAACTAGTTAATACTGTATCTGGTTTATGTGCTGAGAGAGAGAGGAGATTGGAGCCAATATGTAGATTGGCTTATTGCTCGTTCTTTTAAGAGCTTTCAACTCTAAGGTCTCGGTAGCTACTCAGTCTTTTGTGCAGACATTTTCATGAGACCTGCAGCACCAAGGAAGCCCTTTCCATCAGCTGTCTGAGGAAGGGCTGAGTATTCAGTAGAGGCACCTGCCACTTTCCTGAGACTGCAGTGGGAGTCTAGACAGCAAGCTAGTGGGACTTGAGAAGGCAAATACTGAATGGGACGAATTTGTAAATTCAGGAGCCAAGAGACAACAAATAAAAGCCACTGTAGGTTGTCCATGGATAGCACATACAGATCCTGTACGTCAGGTGTATACCATTCTTGTGTGAGGATTACAGCACTCAACTTTTGCCTCCTTCCTAACAAACTCCCTCTAAAATAAGTACACGTGAACAGGACGCTGCATTTCTCTTAGCTCAAAAACTTGCTTCCTGCCCTTGCTTCCTTCACCTCCTGATTAAGAACAGAAAAATCACCATGAGTTGACATAAACATCTTCCTAAAATGCAGGTTATCTCTTGCTGCTTGCTGATAAGGACTTCACCCCTTTCCTACTGTTCATTATAAAATCTTTAAAGATTTACTAGAACACAAAGTTAGTAAGGTTATCATTGTACTTGATAGTCTGAGGTGTTTGTACGAGATAAGACTCCACTGACTCTTTAAGGCAGCGCCTCCAAAATCTGATGTACCATCTACTTCCTACTCTCACTATTAGTTATTTCTGATTGATTAACTTCCTTTACTGAATGACTATGACACTGATTAAATCTGAAGGATTAGCAGAAATTCAAATTATACCTTTGAACATGAATCTATAACAATTATAAAACAAACTCAAAGGTAACACACTATTGTAGAGAATTTAGGAGCAATTCATGTCAGCTGTCATTTGGATTTCTGCAGTCTAAGCTAGTTGTTTCAAATTGGGAATGTATCTGGCAAAGATAACTGCCAATTTAATGAATAATTACAGCAGTTTTAAAACATTCACTTCAAAACTTTAAGCCGTGTAATATTCATCACAATTTGAAATTTCATGGCAAATTCAAAACTAAAGTCAGATTTATCAAGCATTCTACTAACATTCTCAAAAGTCCATAAAATGGAGCCCAACGAGAAAAGAAAGTACTGAAATTTTTGCATCATACTAATGATACTACTTAAAGTCTCACCAGATTTTATTCAGAACTTACGAAGGTAAACTAACATGGTATGTATGAGTTTTCCTAGATAAGTTAAGAAGGGTTATTCATTAAGAAGCTCATCCAAAGGCCACTTGAGTCATTAGAGAAAGGCTGACCTGTTATTTTTTCACCCAAGTTTACACATGAACTCCAAGACTTGACCTTATGTAAGTAAGGAACTGATTTTTAAATTGGAGAATAACAAACATGGGAGAATCATAGAATGGTTTGGGTTAGAAGGGACCTTAAAGATCATCTAGGTCCAAACCCTCTGCCATGGGCA
>Ga0181612_175747_pt1 | contig 17249 bp, 8 predicted proteins | sample HoacroProtozoa21_FD_119630 | JGI IMG/M metagenome (GOLD analysis project Ga0181612, IMG submission 119630) | Hoatzin crop microbial communities from Cojedes, Venezuel. Combined Assembly of Gp0051906, Gp0051904, Gp0051908
ACCCCCCCCATCACCCCCCCGCCCCCCTCCGGAAGAGAGGGAGATGCGCCCCCACGCTGCCAAGGCCGGGGGCAGTGCTGGCCTGGGGGCCGTCACTAGGGCCCATCCATTCCAAGCCTTTTTTTTTTTGAAAGATGAACTTTTTTTAGTATGGTCTCCTGTACTTTACCTTATCCTGGACAGAACAGCAGCAAAAGTGTTCATGCCCAAAGGCTGGATTCCTGTATGCATATCCTGATAAAGAAATAAAGGTGGTCCAAACAGCCAAGGAATGCTAACACTGTTAACAGGATCAGCAGCTTTTGATGGTTTTCAGTTTAGAATAGCTTCTACTTAGGTACCTAACCATGGAGTTAACAGAGGAGCTGTAGCTACCCAGCTGTACAGTTCGTGCATATTTTTTCCCCAAGGTTTCACCCAACTGGAAGTCTACTCAAGCTGCCTGTCACAGGTTTTTTTCCCCATGAAAATTTACCCACTTCTCTTATTAAGAATACATGGCATTTTTCAGAATTTCAAGTTTCATATAATAGTTTGCTTTTGAATACTTGATTTTGAGTATTTGTTAGTCTGTTTCCCTTTTTACTACACCACAGCATCTGATCAAAACCTCGCCATCCTAGCTTGCTTCTGTGACTGGGATCTTCACTTCTGAAGCATACCCTGTTACCACAACGTGCCACATTAACTACACAGAGCCAGCAAGGGATTTCTTGCCTGAGAGGTTATATACCAGCCTCTAATCAGAATCAGATTTTGGAAGCAGTTACAAGATGTTCTAGAAAGCTGCTGTTGTGCTGATGCCCAAGCCCCCGCCGTAGAGGGACACCTGCATTGAAGAGGAGAAAAAAAAAAAAAAGAGGGAAATCCATCAGGTTGTGAGATGTTAAACAGAGGTAAAATACCTTCACCTGCTTGGCTATTGACCTGTTCAGGACAGGAGTACGTATTCCAAGTTCTCCACGCAAGCGTTCAGCAGAAATGACCCGATATCCTGGTAAGGGCAGATCTATACCCAAACACAAATAAAATCAACCCAGAAGCTTTTCTAGAAGTTTGCAGAAGTTTCTAAACTTAATCATAACGTATTCATGGCAAGCTAGAAGTGCCTTGCTTCTAAAAGGTGAGAAAACAAAAAGCAAATCATTCTTTGGAAAAGTTATTAAAGCTATAGTTAACATGCAGCATACTCACCTCCTCACTGCGGTGCTTCAACTGCAGCGATGGCCTATAAAGATTAAATTCCTGAGGCCGAGTAAAAAAGCATTAAGTGATAAACCTCATAGCAACAGGAGTCAAATGGGTCAGAAGGATTGTTCAAATATTGGTGAAGTTTTGCAAAATCCTACTACCTTAAAAAAAAAAAGTGTAAGAACATGTGACAGACCTGGCAATAAAAGGTGACATATTGTGACAGCTACGCCTGCAAGGGCTGCGCAGTGGCATCTGCCACCGGCAGCCTCTGGCCACCTGGCGAAAGCAGCAACAGAGCTATTGGAATCCTCATGGGAATCCCTTAATTTTATTTTATTCCTTTGGTTACAGAGTTAAATTGTATTTTTTTCCCCCCCATGAGTAAAAGATGTCACCCAGGTAGAAAATTAAACTGCTACGATCATCTGTTTCTACCTACTAAACACAACATTCAAGCAACACAAAAACTGTACTACAAGTTCAGTTGATCTGGGAGTACAAAAATACCAGCACATAGATACTCCACATTGAGCTCAGAAGAGACCATCCCAGACAGAACTGAAGCGAGCTGTCCCGTTCCCAGCAGGAAGCCTTGTGCTCTACATGCCCTCCTCGCCCCTCACGGCCTCGGTCCTCCCTGCCGGCAGCCGCCCGGTCCTCAGGCACGATCGCAGCAGGCAACCCCTGCCTCCCAGGGCAGCCCCGTGGCGCTCCCCTCCCTAAGCCCAGCTGCTGGTTTTCATGAGGAGTGGCACAAATCTACCACTGTGGTACGTTAACCGTCCGTCAGTGTCTGGAGATACTAGCCACAGGGTCAAAAGGGACTCAGTGAAAGAGAAGAGGTAAACAGCCTGACAGCACAATCCCAGAAATTAGTCCAAAACCCGCTTAACTGATTGCTGGAAATCTTTGTGCGTAGCCAGTTCTTTGTTCTTACAAACCTGAACAGAACAAGAGTTTTAGGGAAACAAACTTTCACAGAGCATAAGGCATTTATGCTCAACACTATAGATGGATTTTTCTATACACTTTGTCCACTGAGGATGTACAAGGTGCTTTTTCCTATCTTCTGCCGAGACACTCCAGGTATTACAACCAGTAACAGGTAAGAGCTGACGTGCCCGACTAGATTATCTCTACAATTAACATGAGTAGAGAACAGGAAAAAACAAAAGAATTACCACTGATGTCAGAGGGAAAAAAAAGTCCACTAAACCTGTATTCCTGAACTTTATTTTCATTTTAAAAAATAATGCTATAAAAGCAATTGACATTCAAAATGCAGTTGTTATGAAAATGTAGACAGAGGGGGTACAGCTGAATTTGGATTTCAGATGTCCACAGTGAGGAAGATGCACAAATTCCATCCACTCCCACCTTATTTCAGCCTCCTCCCTCCCAATCTGCAAGAGTGCAGTACATAAGCCTGGTAGTACACGCTAGCCAGCTTGTCAGGAACAGAGACAAACGTGAGCGTAAAGAAAGTTTTCAGATGCTGGAACTGGAAGAGGTTCGTGAAGCAAGCAATCTAAGGCGTAACTCCATCCTACCTCCCGCTACGTTTGTTGTAGTGAGCGCAGTGGGGAAAAAAACAAGTGACTTCTGGTAAAAGAAAGAGGTGTCATAAATAAATTTACACCACAGCTGTACAACAAGGTGTAAACTAATGAAGGATGTGATTCTCTTCACGTGACTTCAACCTTCCTCCAGAACGTATTTTTCTTTCTTTACAGAGCAAATAATCCAGACTTGATTTAATTTCACAGTGTTTAAGTACAGGTCAGCTTCTTAATGTGCCTTGTAAAAGCCACACCTTGAACGTCTTTCTAGTTTTGTACTCTAATTACATTACATATCTTTAAACTGGGAAAAATCATGGCTAAATTAAACCACTCAAGTAATATTCTGGGAATATAAATATTTCAAATCCCACTTTGACTTTAGTTTGTACTCCAGCCTGTGATTATTCTGTTACAGAATCACTTTTTCACTTAGGCTAAATTATGGACATAATTGTTGCCTTAATGCGAAAAGGAACAGAACACAGGTACCCAGCGGGCTCAGACTGCTTTCGAGGTTACACCGCCAGACCTAGTGCTGTGTGCCATCACAGCGCGATCCAGGTTTACAGCGCGCACCGTGAAGAGACTGCAGACAAACCAACAGTCCAACACCTCCCTTCACCCCCCAGTGTCAAACCAGAGATCAAGGCCCTAACTGCAGCAGGAACAATTTTGCACTACATAAATCCTAGCAAGAACAATTCCACATATTAGCTGATGACATTTTTGTTTCTCCTACAGCATAGGAGAACAGCAGGAAATGATCTTTCAAATAGGCAAATACGTATTACAAGGATCACAGCATTATTGTTTTATTGTTTGCACAATGGTAAGTTGCACATATGGACAAACAGTACACATTTAGAATTAATTTCACAAATTAATACATTACAAGAGAGTCCAGTGGTTTAACATATTAACTATTAAAAAAAGCAATAAAAAAAAAATACAAACATTACAGTTTTGACTGCAGCCCAAAAGTTTGAAAAAAGGTTGAAATCAAAATGAACTGTAAGCCGTACTTTTCCGAGACATAAAAAACCCCACATTATATCCCTTCCTAAGAGACTGCTCACAAAGGTGCAATAACATACAAGTACAAAAGTGGAGAATTCTGTGCCCAGTTTCCCTTATCAGATCAAGTGACAAACCAAACATTTGTCAAAGAGCAATCACTGCTGAACACAGACATCATTTCCAAAACATACAAAATGGTAATAACACTTTAACAATAGAAAACAAAATGACCTGGTACTAGAAAATTCTTATGCACTGTAACTGTTGTAGAAAAAAAGGTGCTTTTGTGAAAATGATTGTGAATATTCATTTGATGCGTGTTATATACAAAACACCTTCTATATTAAAAAGCAACTCGGCTCCAAAGTTCCATGTTCACGCTTCAAGCTGTATCTTTATTTGCAAAGATTCAATTGATCTGTTCCTTCCTCTGTAAGATGTCTTCCCAGCTATTTCTAGAGCGCACCAAACTGGAGATGCAGCACAACAAGCTACGATGTTGCAATATGCAAGATTCATAAACTACTGTTGCAATAGCTTTAACCTTCAAATTACATCATTTCTCTCCTCCATTCTTTAGCAGCAACTTATTGTACTATATCTCGTATTGAAAGCAGATAACACAACTGCTTTTAAATCAATGCTAGCAGTGCTGATGAGAAACTAGTGAATCAACTCCATTTTGTTACAGCTAATTCGGGTTTTCATTAGAATAGCATACCCTGTCTCCTCCAATTGCAGGGAAAAGCTCATCCAGCCCAACAGCCCTCTGCTTGCACACAGACCTTGTGGCATCCTGAGCTTTCAGCTGAAGTCCTGCAACACCCACTTCAGGAGAACTAACAAGACCAAACAGCTTGGGAACATTACCTATGAAACGTCTGTGTCAAAACCTCTGATTCTTCTTTAGAGTTGGCTGCTAAATGGGTGAAGAAAAAGTTAAAAAAAATTCAGCTACTAACCACTGTTTACCAAACTTTATGAAATAGTAAACATTGTATTTCTGCTGGTCTTCAACAACAAAACACAAGAACCAATGATGACATAGCCCGTGACCCACTATTTGAAGCTCCTAGGAACATCAACACAGCGGACCACGGGGCAACAGGGAGAAACAGAACACACAAGAAAAGGACACCTGTCTACGGGGCAAGGTTTGCACATCTGTATTTTATACATATATATACACATACATACACACAGATGTGTGCACTGTACTGTATATATTTACATCCATATACACAAAAACACCCTGAAGTAGATTTAAAGGCCATATCCAGGAACAGAAGATATGAACTCTAGTATTTGTACTAGAATATATTTTATCTGTACAAAAAAACAAATATGCATATATCATATGGTATAAAGCTTATTAACAAAAAATATTCTGCTACTAACATTAGGTTAAATAGATGGTTTTACAAGATTCTTTAATAATAATGCAGTATAGAACATTTCTAAAACTAGGGCCAAAAATAAAAGTACATAAACGGGTTTCTATTCACAAGAAAATAGCTGTTCAGTATGATTTAATTTTGTATTTCAGACTAGGGAAAAGTAGCAAAATTTTTATAAATGTCCTGGGATGCAATTTAATTAACACATCAATCTAGAAAAATAGACTTTTCAGATGAACAAAGTTGATTCACTTCCACTTCCCTTAAAGGGGTGCCTATCTTTTCCCTCGCTTGTTTCCAGCTGGAGGTTTCTTCAGCTGAAGAAGTTGCCCTCCTGTCCCAAAGCCTGCAGATGCAGGATTAGACACCCCAAACGTTAGGCCAGCTGATGCTGTGATGCCAGGATTGCTGAAGTTAAACCCAGATGTAGTCGAGCTGCCAAAGCCTTATGAGGGAAGGAAAAATATTTTAAAACAGAAGTTATATCAGGATTGCAGGTTTGTTCTCCTTGGAGTTATGAACACCAGCCACTTCACCACCAATATTTGCAATGCTTTATACTAACGTGGGTCTGCAACAGCATGCCACACCACTAACACACTTGGACTTGCTACGACAACTTGGATATTACAGCACTAACAGTCTGCCTCTGTGACTGTTTACATATCCTAAATCACAAGTCTATGATACCATTATCCATACAACAGCAACACCCTAAAGTCCCACTGAAATCGTACAATAGAAGAGCCGTAACTCCTCAAGTTCTCAGTCTAAACACGCCACGCGTACATAGGGTGGGAGGGCAGGCAGAAGTACACGTGGACCATGGCCCGCTCGCTCCACTCGCAGCAGGTAAGTGGCAAAGCTGGAGTCGGAGGTCCCAGCCTTGTGCCCACTGACTAGGCTACCTCCGCCTGCCGTCGTAACACAGGTGGCACAGACCACACCTCAAATGAGAGGCAGATAAGGATCAAAAACCTTGCCAAATTCTTGGTACTTAAAAACACCCTTTATGACTTAAACCAAGAAGCAGCACTGAAAACAAAGCTTTGGAAAAACCGAATGACTAGGTGGGTGAACTGTGCTATTTTAACTGCTCCACCCTCTTCTAGAAAAGTAAACGGAACATCTAGTTCAGCTGTAAAACAAGGCCAGTTGAAGAAAATCTGCCTACAGTTTTCAGCAACAGTAACACCAACTCATTTTACTCTCTTTTGTGAATTTATATCAGTTATGCACAACCAACTCGGATCATAACTGAAATTATTAAAGAACGCTAGAAATTTCTCTAATATTAGTTACGAAGAAGCGGAACTTCATAACTGTGCTTTTTGTTCTCTGAAGAAACCAAATAAGGTAACCAATCATACAAGATAACAAGTATGACATGAGCAAGCTAAGATTTTAACAAATGGTTTCATAGACAAGTTGCACACAGAAACCTGTAAACAATTAAAATATTAAGAAAATATGGGACTGGTTCATGAGCAAAAAGGGGTATTTTCTCAATAAGCACTACTTAACAGTTTTGTTAGTTCTTCAGCAGACAGATAAAGCAACCCTTTGGTCACATCAGTATCTTCAATTCAATGCCTAAATATTTTTAAAGCACAGAAATAGAAACCCAACTGGTCGTCTCATCAGAATCCCAAAGGGGCTCTCGCAAGCCTGATGTCTTCTATTCTCTCACTTGTTACTGATGCTTTGCATCAAGAACTACTTCAAAACATAATGTGAAACTCTTCCTCCTGCAATGTCTGGACCTGGGTTACACACCGCATCATCTTGACAAGAAAATCCCCCATTACCTACATTCCAGTAACTGCAGTCCTTCGACAGGTAGTTGTCCATGCAGAACTCATTGTCAATGTAATGAGTGTGCATCCTAACTCTGAATGCCAAGTAAGATTTTTAGAAGAATGTATTATTTGGTCTTCCTCAAGGAGTCTCATGAATGAAAAAAAATCTTCAATAACTAGAACTGTTCTTGGTAAGTTACCTTTTTACTTCAAGTGTGTATCTGAGATAACAGGTAAGCATTGCCTCCTAGAGAAAACATCATGAGCGCCATTTGTAATAAAGCTGTATGGGATCTATAGTGTCAGGAGTTCAGTAGGCAAGGGTAAAGTGTTCATGAGTTACCTCCACCTAACTGCTTCTAGATGCACGGATTATTTTGAAGCATGCAGGGAAGGCAGCCTTAGCATTATTTGAGTAATGTTAGAATAAGAAAGAGATGCATGAACTGTGTGATGGCAGACTAAGAACATGCCTGTTAATTTAGATAAAACTTGGAAAGTAATAGCTGTTACGCTAGAAGTGCCATTTAGGGCAGCCACAAAAGTGTAGAAAGGCAGAAGGGAAGTTCACCTAAATGGCTCTGTGCCATCATGGCAGCACAAAATGGTCATGGTATGAAGTTCTTTCCTTAAAAGTAAACCAAACCCTAAACCAGAATACTCAAATGTATTTTGAGTATTATTGTAAATGTATTACTCAAATGTAATCAAAAAATTCTTGAACAAGGTATACATTCAGTCTTATTCCAGCTGCAAGGAAAGAGAATTAGTCACGGAGTGGCTCAGTTCTAGAGGGAAGAGTCACAAAGTCTTGAGACGCAGCAACAATGTGATCAATGATTTCTTTGTTGAAATTAGTATTACTTATGTGTAAACAATTATTTTCAGAAAGTAAATGACAACCTGCCCTTTGAGGGCATAGAATTAGCATCTCCCTGAAGGACTTCAGAGTACACTTTATTCATTGGGCTTTTGCTTCTCTGCTTCAGTTAGGCCTTTAGATAGCTAAGTCAAAAATGAGGTACACACGTCCCCATAACAGTATTTTTTTTTTTTTTAATTTGAACGCTACAGGGATAAAGAGCAGTTCAGCAGCTCTCAAAGGCAATCTATTTCTGCTCTCATCCCCCATACCACAATAGATGTTCTAGAACAAAAAGGATTTCCAGCACAGCTTTGACTGTTTTACTATAACCTCTGTATCCAAGAGCTGCTCATAGTTACACATGGATTATATTCAGGTCCATTTTTCAGCAGTATGAGCATGTCCAGCCATGATCTTGATAACCATCACTTGATTATCTCTTATCATGTGTACTTGGGCTTCTATTCTTCAATAAAAATAAGTCTCCATCACAAATTCTCAACTCAGCTCTTCAAAGCATATTTAACATCTTAAGTTTTCACAAAATTAGTGTGTGTGTACACCATCCACCACCCCACCCCCCTTAACGTTGTATCTATAGATTCAGTAGTGATTTTTTTCCTTTTTCCCGTCACTTTGGGAGTCTTCATGCTCTTTACAACATCCCACTCATCAGCCTTTTCAGTTGCAATCAAATGAATAATAGTAGGAATTAAGTGGGACTTGATTTGGAGTCCGTTTTCCACACTGTCTGCGTGTGTTTCAGAGGGAAGCCCGAGACACTTGTTTCATCTCGCAATTTGCACTAAAGGAACTGAGAAAAGACTGCAGCTGCTCTACTTTTCATTTACTGACACGGTGGACACAATGACTGCTCCTGGACTAAGCCAAATTTACTACTAGGAAATGCTTAAGTACTTTCAGAGGACTCAGAATTTTCTCTTCAAACATACAAGCTGAAATTGAGAAGAGCAGTAATACTACCAGAAACATTTTCAAATCTTTTAAAGCAATTACATCTAACTCCTAACTTTTGACAGAGGCAATTTGGGAATATATAGTTTTCATTGTAAAATAAGAACAAACTGACGGAAAACATGTGGAGGAGAGTTGGGGCATTATCTAAGCAGCCTGGAAGGGCAGGGTGATGGAACACTTACCAAACATCAGTTTGGGAAACTAACTAAGCGCTCACATCTAAACACAAGCAGTAACAACAGTATATCCTATAACCCATATTCACCCCATTTTCCTAGCTTTTTTAAAAGAAAAAGATTCAGAAACAAGATGCAACTATCATACAGCAATATACATCAGAAAACATTTACAGGATCCTGAAAAAATAATCTAAGAATCAGGACACATTAAAATTAAAAAAAAAGAAAAAAAAAAAAAGACCTTGCTAGCCTCAGGCATTATTCAAACACATTTATACACCCTCCATAAAATTAAACTAAAGGTCATACGCAATCCAGAAGCTATATGGCATAGGATTCTGGGCTACCAAATTTTTATGGAGGTTTCTATTCCATAATCCCAGGCTAGATCAGGATTTCATGACCACTTTATAAGCACAAAATGACAGCAATTACATTTAAACTTTTATATTTCTGGCTACCACCTTCTGTAGCTGAGACTCTTGATGTAACTGAAAACAGTCTTCATTTTATTGGGTCCAAGTCCCTCACTGCTGAAGAGAGATCAGGGGCACTGCCACCACGACAAAGCCTGGTTCGAGCAATACTGCGAAACGACATCTAAATTGCCTCTGCACCCTACCAACATAGCTAAGACAGACTGGCTGTTTATTTTGGTTTGATACCTCACTAGTGGTGGACAACTGACCCATACAACCAGTTTTCTAATTATATTTTTTGATATACTAAAAATTATGTATTTTGTAACTTAGCAGCTTGAAATGCTGCAATACTACTTATATAAGTATTAACACTAGGTAATTTGACAGAGGCTCAGGAAAAATAAACTAAGATAAAAACGTAAGCAGCGTAAGTTTTCCATTTATTTCTGATATTAAAAACTAAGCAACAGAAGGTTGATGCTTAGACACTGCATATTGCAAAATCAGAGATGTTCTGTCAAGAATTTTCTAGGGTGTTACACAGTCATGAATGTTACACAGCCAGATTAGTGAACTATTTCCACTTTACCATACAAAGCGTAAGGTACTTTACAACCCTGATTTGAGAGCATAACTCATCACTAACCAAAGAAAAAACAAAACGAAATGAAAAGCATGGCAACTAACAAGATGCTGGTCCAAGCTAATGTACTGAGCACTTACTAATAAACACCAGCCCCCGGCTATGTTTGTATTAATAGCAGTTTAAAAAAACATTTGGCTTTAAAAAAAACCAAACCAAAACAAAAACCCCAAACATGCTACCAAAAGCCAATCCCAGGAGACACAATACTCCTTCAATCTGTCATTGAAAAAAGACTGTAAGACTGACTACAGTAAGATATCTGCCTCAAAAACAAATTCCTATTTAAAAAGTAAATAGAGATGCAATCTACAGAAGTGACTAAGATTTCAGACGACATCTGAGTTAAGGAGCAATTGCATCCATATTTTTATTTTCTCACCACCAACAAAATAAACCAAAAAAGTGAAATGAGTACTGAGTAGTTCAATTGCCACAGAAATGCCTTCAAGGTAGTTACAACAAATTATGGATATATACAGAGATACAATACCTATAACTTACTATTCAAATAGAAAGGATAAGCAGATAAACAGTTTTCAGGAAACCTTCTGGGCTTCTAAAAAATAACTGTAACTTTACTTGTAAACACAGGAAGTCAAATTACTGGTATATCTGTCACAAATTTATACACTAATTTCAATAGCTCAGTAACTGTGTAGCCTATGCAATCAAGTAGTAACTGCATTTCTGTGCCTGAGATTACATCTGATCCAGTCTGATGCATCCAATTTCCTGCTTCCACTCCTAATTAGATGGACACCATCAAATGGAAAACATTAATGCTCACTCAATTATGTTTACCTAGGGGACCTTTAACAGAACCTAAAAACTTCTCTGAAAATGTGTATTTAGTGAGTAAATAATTACTTCAATGGTTAGATACACAAGCAACTTTAAGCACATTTGTCTCAGCAGCTTTCTTAGACTGAGTGCAGCAGTTTGATTGTAACACTTTTGCTTTAACATAAACTTGAATTCAAGAGAAACAAACCAACCTGCACTTAGACTTCCTGATGGTTTACTTGTAGTTCCAAACCCAAATGATGATGCTCCTGTGGCACTACTTCCAAAGGCAGAGCTACTTCCAAATCCTGGTAAAATAATAGCAAAGACATACAACAACAACAAAAATTACAGACACAGCAAATAAAGACATACAGGTTTTGGACAAGAATTCTAAAACCAAACATAGTTCTAAGCATTATTTGGTTAATAAATATTCATAAGATTATTGCCTCCAGAGTATTTTTACTCTGAGCACAACATTGTGTTAAGAAAACAGCGCAAACAAGAAAGCACTGGAGAAAAATACTTCCTTCAAAAGACAAAGCTGAGTAAAAGAAAAGCTATAAAAAAAAAAGGTGAAGTAAACTATCAGAGTTTACAAAATTGCTATTGAATTCCTGTTAAATTGGCAAGAAAATGGTAACCAAACGGGCCAAAGCTAAGAAAATTCAGGCACAAGTTATATGACTTCTATAACACAAAGCCGCAGTCTTCATCCACAACTCTAAAAGAAAAATTCCCTACGCTTAAAACAGAGTAAACATTTTCTTGAGTTTACATTTGGCTTATTTTAGAGTCATTTCCCCCCCAGGTTATTTGGGATCAGCTTTATCTAGGAAATCACAAAATAGGCTAAATACCTAGAATAGAAACACAATTTCACAACACTTACTGAGAAAAATCATTGTACAAAGAGCAGCCACAAACATATAGCTGTAATTAAACTAATTCTGTTAATTTTGTAATTGACATTCATAATTTCATAATACAAATATTTCAAGATTGTTTATTTAAGTGATACACTGTTTCATCCTGTCTGGTTTGAAATGAATTACCAACGGTCAGGCAAGGTGTTGGTAAATATTTAATGAAGCATAGGTTCTATACTCTACACGTATACATAAATGCAAAAGCCTCTATGTTTATCACTGACAAAATTCAGATAATATTCTATCACGGAAAGAGAGCACATTTCCCCAATTAAAATGATGTCTCAAGAGTATACATTAAAAATTCTCCTGTTCAAAAAAAAAATAACCCCTAAGATTAAAAAAAAAATCTAAAGTATTCATTCTGCTAATCTGTTTCTAAGAGCACACTTGCAGGATATTTTGCATGTATTCCTTTATTCTTCTACATTTGCTTCTATCAGATAGTCTTCCTAACTTGTCAAAAGACAGAATTTTGCAAATTAATACAGAGCGGATGAAATGCAAGCAAATGCCTTCCTAAGCCGAGAACTAGCAAATAAAAAACCACAAGTCAGGCCTCTAAGACAAAACTAGAAGCAGTTGTCCATCAATTTAAAAGAAAATGTTCTTTAGTTTACATTGGCAAGGCTGGCGAACATTTATAAATAATCTTTAGTCTACAACCTCTTCAGCTGAAAAGGAATAATTTTATGTTGTTTTTTTTAAGCCATTTAAAATACTGTGAGAATGACCTGGTAATTCAGAATTCCTTTCCTTTTGGCCCCCCATTTTCCATTATTTTTCCTGTTTAGATGTACAGACTTTCTTTTATCTGAAAAAGCTTAAAAACTTATGAGAAGAGACACTAGTGGATTTAAAGATAATTTCAAGATGATTATTTATGGTAAAACTGATGTAACATTCAAGTTACATCATCTTTCCAATACCAAGTGATGTTTAATTATTTTAAAATACATGAAAACATTGATTCACGTTTGGCTCATAAAGAGGCAGAGCGTAGGGATGCACACTGAGGCTGCAGAGAGAAGAGGATGTAACAACAAAAGCCACAACACATTATGTTTGTGCTCAGTGGATATAACAATTTTCTTTGCAGATCTCATAGAAAAGCTTCAGAGGACATTAGTGTCTTTTGACTTGCACTGTAGGAACCCATGACCTTACAGACAGGAAATTTACATACAGATTAGATTCTACTAATCACTTAGATTCCACTTGTCATTCTACTACTGAGAAATCATTACATTTCAATGAAAAGGTCCACATGAGTTTTGCAATTTTTTTATTATCACCTACTCTTTCAGTCATGTGTCCTCTTGGAATATATTCTCCAAGAGCACTATTAACATTTTGATAAGTATTTTTCCCTCACTTTCAAATGTTGCTTTTTCAACTTGAGGAGGGATTTTTTATTTATTTGGTTTTTTTTTCCTCTATCTCAGCAGTGAGGAACAGAGTGACAGCTACAGCAAATGCTTCAGCAAGCAGGATCCCGGAACTCTAGTAATTTTTTCTTATCTTAATCCAAGCAGAAATGGGTCCCTATAGTGACCAGTTGAACACAGAGGTGAAAACCTTCCATGGATTAGCTACAGCATGATCCAATGTCTCCAGTGCCTAATTTTTATACACTTAATTTTAAGTCAAGTTGTAGTTACAAAAGGATGCACGTGATGTACTTCCCTAGCTTTAAGAACAGAACTTCTACATGATTACCTCATCCTATTCAACCTGGGTTTTCAATACAATGGCTTATTAGCCCGAGTATTAGCCTTAGCAACTCCCCCTGCAAGGCATGAAGTATTTTGGAAAGCGCAGACTGCCAAATTATAAGGTCTTCCCCTGAAACAGATCATCCTCTTAGTGGAGTCAAAGGTTTGCAAGAGATTCAGATGTGCGGTATAATGATTCAATGAAAGATTAGAAAAGTTAAAGTGTACCTCCAAGGCTTGAAGAACCTAAGCCACTTGATTGCAAGCCAGTGCCAATACCTGAGCCGAATGGCGTTCCAAAACTAACTCCCAGAGATGGCTGTGGCCCTGGTATAAAAAAAATGAGAACAAACTTGCCTTACTCTTTCATAGTAAAGAGGTCCTTTATTTATTTATTCAAGTATTTGATAATGTGAACATCATTGCTTTTAACCAATCCCATTAAGATCCCAAACTTTACCTCATCAAAATTCCTCACTTCACTGCCTGCCTCTACGTCCATCTGGTAAAAATCTAAGAAAATACTGACTCCCGTAAGGTGAAACTAGTCAAAGCTAATAACATGATAATAACATCATTTAGTATTTTTAAAAGATAACCAGGTTCACCTTAAACTTTAAAACATTAATCAAAACCTTGAGAGAACTCATAGGTAACAACATTTTGCCACCTGTATTAATGGAATCAGAACAAGGGAAAACCTTCAAGTTAAAAGACATCAGAACTGACACTAATGTAACTAAAACTATATTACCAAAAATTAATTTATTTAATAAATCGGAATCTTCAAAGCTACTCAAATATTCCATTCATGTTTAAACAGAACACTAAGATAAAAAACAAGACAATGACTTTATTTTATTAAATTTATTGTTCATTTTTAAGCAAGTCAATTACACAGTAACATGACAATTCAATTCTTTTCCACACAAGTGATAACTGAGTTCTGTTAAGCTCTGCTACATAACACCATTCAATAAGGTAAACTAGTCAAACCACCTGTTTAAATAAACATTTACAAAAGGCACAGTTCTGTGTACCTTCATGAATCAGATACATTCAAAATTTCAGAGTCAAAGTTTGTCCCATAATTAAAAAAAGCTGACAGTACTTGCCCTGCATGTTCACACTAAGATGCAGGACTATCAAAAAACATTTTCAGTCTGCCAAAATGAGATTTACAGTCTCAGTTTCTTTTTTCCTTAACCTTGGGGAATAAAGAATCAACTTGCTAGCCCATTACTAACACATTTTAAAATAATTAATTCTGATAAATAATTAATATATTTTGACAGTTTTCACAGTACAGTCTTATATTCCTGTCTTTTTCAAACAGTTTTCAGTGCACTAGTTGAAAAGTTTAACCATGAAAGATAAAATACAGTGCCAAACTCTTAATCCACAGACACTCACACCTTTCCTCAAGATAGCCTTCTCCATCTTTGAATGTACTTTATGTAGTATATCTGTGCAAGTCATGATTTGTTCAAATATTACTATAAAGCTGAGATTATTTCAGTTTTATTCCTAAGGCATTATCACATTTGGGCTTATTTTCATTCAAAATTTCTTCCTTTGTACTACAAAGTTTCCTAACATTTATCTAGAGTTTTAAAACATAAATATTTCAAGCTTTTAAAAACATTTCAGTATTTGCAGATTTAATTGGAAAATCATTTTGAATCAAGTGAAAGGCACTGTATATTGAAAACTAACATTTTTGCTAGGAACACAAAATTCTTATGTGATCCAAGCCAAATGACATCTGTATACTCAAAGTAGTGTTAAACTAAATTTTAAGGGCAACTAAAGTTGTTTGCTTTCAGTTTCTGCTTAGCAGGGAATAGTCAGGAAACCAAAGCTATTTTCTCAACTAAAAAAGAAGTATACCAGATGTTGTAATTACAAATTTTCACATAAATTTCAAACTAAACTTGTTTACATCCAGTTTAAATACTGATTCATCTACCTAGCAGCTCTTTAAAAATAAGAAGAAAATTGTTATCGATAAAAAGAAACAAAAAACCTAAACAAGTCACTCATCTAATCAAATAAAAAGAACCCCAAAACACATATCCAGTTCCTTCTCAAGTGCACAGGTTTTTATCTCCGTAGGAGGCACTGTTAGTTGAACACCTTAACACAAAACACTACAGTCCTCCAGGCCAAGCTTTTTACCCAATGCAACGTGCTTTTTAGAGCCAGTAAAAAACATTATACTAAAACATTCCAGATCATATAAAACAGGATCTTATGCCTTAGGCCAACAAATTTTTCATTGAGCAACAGCATATATTTACTGCTTTTGTACCATAATGTTCTGAAGACATCATCACTGCTTATAGTTCTTGTAAGTAAACATAATTTTCAATAGCAAAAAATTAGTAATAAAGATTCTTTGATGCCGAAAGTACTAGCTAAAAATTGGCACTTCTGGCTATTATAAGTACGAGACAAATTATTTATAACAAGTATTTCAACATTTTAAAACTTGATACATTTGCCCTGTAGAGCATTTCAGTTCAATGAATAGGACTCACTACAAAAAGTCCAGACAGGTCATCAAGATTTCTTAAAGTGACATTCTGCAATTTTTTAAATCACAGCTTGTCCTAACAATGAACAAATTTAGCATCACAACTTAGATCTGATTCTGACAAAGTAATACGCTGACTAACTTTAACCAAGGTTAATATAAAATTACACGATAGAAATTTTAGGTGCTATAAAGATTTCAGTATCCTTTCCCACTAGCACTTCAGTATCATACCGAGTCAAGTCAAAACATAACAAAGTGTGCCAATAGCTTCGTAATGCTTTGACTAACTCTGCACTTCACCAGTTAAGGAGAGAGTAACTAAGTTGTTGGGGAGGTACTTTGTTTTGGGGGCAGGAAAGGTGAGCTTGCAGAAAAGCATTTCTTTAAGACAACTTAGTCTTACCAGAAGAACATCAGTTTCAGCCTCATGCATTTACAGCTCTTAGTTCACTAGGCTTTAATTTCCTTTAAAATCTTTTACTTTAGTCCCATCAATAATAGGTGGACTAGCCACCAGCATTTTAACTTCCATGCTGTTCAAGACTGCTCAGGTAAAGTGCAGGTGAGGCAGCGGTTAAAACTCTAGCTGCTACTGCACAAAAGCATGACCCCGGCCTCACTGCTACCCATAAAGCCGTGCTCAGAGAAAAAGTGCTGAACTAGGGAGGAAAGGTTTTGTGCGGACAAGACTTAAACAGAATTTTACTAACCCTAGCTTCAAAAAACTGCACAAAAATTGTGCTTCAGTATGCACGCCACAGTCCTGGTGTCCTGATTATCTACCTCAAGAGACCACTGGGGCGTATCTTTGCTCCCTTTCTTCCGTATGGCCAAGATCCACTGGCTTTATTTATTTCAATAGAAGCCAAACATGTCTTGGCATACAGAGAGAACATAAATAGGGTGCATATCTACACCCAGGAACTGGGGAAAGATCCCCTGATCCCACAGCTTAGATGTAGCTACTAAAATTTTGACTTCTGAACACAAATTTAAAATAAATTATTATCTTTTTCAGAGAAGGAACAGTAACTAACTCTAAACTAATCTTCTGAAGTAGACTTAACCATGTAAACATCAGATATTTTTTTAAAAAAAGACTAACCATCCTGATCCCTCAATACTAAAGTACCATATAGTAGATTTTAGTCAAAAACTTTAAAGCTCAGACTAAATTTTAGAACAGCAACAGCAGGTCAGGTATTACAGACGCCCTCCCAC
>Ga0181612_106748_pt1 | contig 17246 bp, 1 predicted proteins | sample HoacroProtozoa21_FD_119630 | JGI IMG/M metagenome (GOLD analysis project Ga0181612, IMG submission 119630) | Hoatzin crop microbial communities from Cojedes, Venezuel. Combined Assembly of Gp0051906, Gp0051904, Gp0051908
CAGAATGAAAGATGGGCAAGGCCTAAGCATATAATAGATGATGAAATTAAACAAAATGAACAAAGGCCATCAAGGAGCCAAAATGCAACCTACCCCGTATACACTGAAAGTGGAGATGATAAACACATGAAATATCAGTCACCTTTCGGACAGCAAGAGTGCGTTTCTTCTTTTAGATCAAGAGGATCCAGTGGTTCAGATCAGAATAGAGTAGGCTCAGCTCTCGGAATGAATCAGAAAGTAAACCAGTCATTGTGCCAGGTTGATGATTATGATGACGATAAGCCAACCAACTATAGCGAACGTTATTCTGAGGAGGAACAACATGAAGAGGAAGACAGACCAACTAATTATAGCATAAAGTACAATGAAGAGGAACATCATGTTGATCAGCCTATTGACTATAGTTTAAAATACTCAACGGAAGTTCCTTCTTCTCAGAAGCCGTCTTTTACTTTTTCAAAGACTTCTGCAGTGCAAAGCACTAAAACTGACCATATTTCCTCAAGCAGTGGAAACACATCAGCCCCCTCAGCTGGTTCAAAGAGACAGAATCAGCTTCACCCAAATTCTGCACAGAGCAGAGGTGGTCATGCGCAGAAGACTGCCTCCTGTAAAACTCCCTCTATTAATCAGGAAACTATACAAACTTACTGTGTGGAAGATACCCCAATATGTTTTTCAAGGTGTAGCTCTTTGTCATCTTTGTCATCAGCTGAAGATGAAATTGGACGTGATCAGTCCACACGTGTGACAGATGCTAATAACACACTACAGATAGCAGAACTAAAGGAAAACAGTGGGGCTCTAGCTGCAGAAGGTGCAGGAAGTGAAATCACATCAACATCGCAACACATCAGAACAAAATCCAGCAGACTTCAGACTTCTAGTTTGTCTCCTTCCGATTCCTCTAGACACAAAGCTGTTGAATTTTCTTCAGGTGCCAAATCTCCCTCAAAGAGTGGTGCACAGACTCCTAAAAGCCCACCAGAACATTATGTGCAGGAAACACCACTCATGTTCAGCAGATGTACTTCTGTAAGTTCCCTGGATAGTTTTGAAAGCCGTTCGATTGCTAGTTCAGTTCAAAGCGAGCCTTGCAGTGGAATGGTAAGTGGTATTATAAGTCCCAGTGACCTTCCAGACAGCCCAGGACAAACAATGCCTCCAAGCAGAAGTAAAACGCCACCCCCTGCTCAAGGAGTTCAAGTAAAAAGAGATGTAGCTAAAGGCAAAGTACCTAGTGCGGAAAAGAGAGAGCCTGGTCCGAGACAGGCAGCTGTAAATGCAGCTGTGCAAAGAGTTCAGGTGCTGCCAGATGCTGACACACTACTACATTTTGCCACAGAAAGCACACCGGATGGGTTTTCTTGCTCTTCCAGCCTGAGTGCTCTGAGTCTCGATGAGCCGTTTATACAGAAAGATGTAGAGTTAAGAATAATGCCTCCAGTTCATGAAAATGAGCATGGAAACGAAGCAGAACCTGAACAGTCAGATGATACAAAGGATAACCAGGACAAGAAAGCGGAGAAGCCTCCTGAAGCAGAAAAAGACATTCTGGATGATTCTGATGATGACGATGATATTGAAATACTGGAAGCATGTATTATTTCTGCAATGCCAACAAAGTCTTCGCGTAAAGCCAAAAAGCCTTCTCAAGCATCTGCTCCAAAAATACCTCCTCCTGTAGCCAGAAAGCCCAGCCAGTTGCCAGTTTACAAACTTTTGCCTTCACAAAGCAGATTGCAATCCCAAAAGCACGTGAGTTTTACGCCGGGAGATGATATGCCACGGGTATATTGTGTTGAGGGTACACCAATAAATTTTTCAACAGCTACATCTCTGAGTGATCTCACAATAGAATCGCCCCCGAGTGAGTTGGCCAATGTAGACAATGTGGGTGCAGGAGCAGAGTCCGGGGAATTCGAAAAGCGAGACACGATTCCTACAGAAGGTAGAAGTACTGATGACTCTCAGAGAGCAAAGAGCTCAACTGTGACTTCCCCAGGCCTGGATGATGACAAAACAGAAGAGGGTGATATTCTGGCTGAGTGCATTAACTCAGCTATGCCAAAAGGGAAAAGCCACAAACCTTTCAGAGTGAAGAAGATAATGGATCAAATTCAACAAGCATCTTCATCTCTAAGTAATAAAAACCAACCAGAAGGTGAGAAAAAGAAGCCAACATCGCCAGTAAAGCCTGTTCCCCAAAATAATGAATACAGAGCACGTATAAGAAAAACTACAGAGCCTAAAAGCAATATTAATAATGAAAGAAACTATCCAGAGAACAGAGATGCAAAGAAACAGAACCTTAAAAATAATTCCAGAGATTTTAATGACAAATTGCCAAATAATGAAGAGCGTGTAAGAGGAACCTTTGCATTTGATTCCCCTCATCATTACACACCTATTGAGGGAACTCCTTACTGTTTTTCACGTAACGATTCCCTAAGTTCTTTAGATTTTGATGATGATGATGTTGACCTTTCAAGGGAGAAGGCAGAATTAAGAAAAGGAAAAGAAGCAAAGGAAATGGAAACTAAAGACTGCACTAATCCAGAACAGTCTTCAAATCAGCAGCCAAGCAACAGAACACAAGTTTGTCAAAAACACCCAACAGGCAGAAGCCAGCCTAAAACTTTCTCTCAGTCAACTAAAGATATTCCAGACAGAGGAGCAGCTACAGATGAGAAAATGCAGAATTTTGCTATCGAAAACACACCTGTTTGTTTTTCTCGCAATTCATCTCTTAGTTCTCTCAGTGATATTGATCAAGAAAACAATAACAACAAAGAAGGGGAGCCTGCAAAACGAACTGAGGCTCCTGACTCACAGATGGAATCAAACAGACCGCAGACTTCTGGTTATGCACCTAAATCATTTCATGTTGAAGATACTCCTGTGTGTTTCTCTAGGAACAGCTCTCTCAGTTCTCTTAGTATTGACTCAGAAGATGATCTTTTGCAGGAATGCATTAGTTCTGCTATGCCTAAAAAGAAAAAACCCTCAAGAATCAAGAGTGAAAGTGAAAAAAGTAATACCAGAAATACAGGTGGTATATTGGCAGAAGATTTAACGCTGGATTTGAGAGAGATACAGAGACCGGATTCAGAACATGGTTTCTCACCTGATTCAGAGAACTTTGATTGGAAGGCTATACAAGAAGGTGCAAATTCTATAGTTAGTAGCTTGCATCAAGCTGCAGCTGCTGCATCGCTGTCTAGACAAGCTTCATCAGACTCTGATTCTATCCTTTCATTAAAATCTGGTATTTCTCTAGGGTCACCATTTCATCTTACCCCAGACCAAGAAGAAAAACCTTTCCCTAGTAATAAAGGTCCAAGAATTCTTAAGCCAGGAGAGAAGAGTACACTGGAGTCTAAAAAAGTAGAATCTGAAAGCAGGGGAATCAAAGGAGGGAAGAAAGTGTATAAAAGTATAATTACAGGAAAAGCTCGTTCCAATTCAGAAGTTTCAAGCCAGTTGAAGCAACCACAACAGACAAGTGTGCCTTCAATTTCACGTGGCAGGACAATGATCCATATTCCAGGAGTTCGAAATAGTTCTTCAAGTACTAGTCCTGTTTCCAAAAAAGGCCCCCCGCTCAAAAACACAAACTCGAAGAGTCCTAGTGAAGGCCAAAGTTTGACTAGTTCTCCGAGAGGAGTCAAGTCGTCAGTGAAACCTGAGCCAGCTCCCGTAACTAGGCAACCATCAGGATTGAACCAGAGTGGATCGAGTAAAGGACCATCTAGATCAGGATCTAGAGACTCTACTCCTTCTAGACCTCAGCAGCAGCCATTAAGTAGGCCTCTGCAATCTCCTGGCCGAAACTCAATTTCCCCAGGAAGAAATGGTATAAGTCCTCCCAACAAACTGTCTCAGTTGCCAAGGACATCATCTCCTAGCACAGCTTCAACTAAATCTTCAAGTTCGGGTAGGATGTCATACACATCACCAGGCAGGCAGATGAGCCAGCAAAACCTTACAAAGCAAACTGCCTTACCTAAGACTACCAGTAGCATTCCACGAAGTGAGTCTGCTTCAAAAGGGTTAAACCAAGCTCTCAGTAGTGGTGGATCCAACAAAAAGACTGAACTACCCAGAATGTCATCCACGAAATCTAGTGGAAGTGAATCTGACAGATCCGAGAGACCTGTTCTCGTTCGTCAGTCAACCTTTATTAAAGAAGCTCCAAGTCCAACTCTAAGACGGAAATTAGAAGAGTCAGCTTCATTTGAATCTCTGTCTCCTTCCAGGCCGGATTCTCCCACAAGGTCCCAACTACAGACCCCAGTTTTAAGTCCATCCTTTCCTGACACGTCTTTATCTGCTCATTCAACTGCCCAGAATAGTGGTTGGCGAAAATTACCCCCTAACCTGAGCCCTTCTGTAGAATATGATGGGAGACCATCAAAACGTCACGATATAGCTCGTTCTCATTCTGAGAGTCCATCTAGATTGCCGATCAATAGATCAGGAACGTGGAAGCGTGAGCATAGCAAGCACTCCTCGTCACTTCCTCGTGTGGGCACTTGGCGAAGAACAGGAAGTTCTTCCTCAATTCTGTCAGCTTCTTCAGAATCCAGTGAAAAGGCAAAAAGTGAAGACGAAAAGCAACATGGAAGTTCTTTTTCTGGACACAAACAAAGTAAAGAAAGCCAAGCACCAACAAAAGGTACTTGGAGAAAAATAAAAGAAAATGAAATTCCTCAGATAATGAATGATCCACAGCATTCTTCCTCGGGTGCCGCAACTGGCTCTGATTCCAAAACTCTCATCTATCAGATGGCACCAGCTGTCTCTAAGACAGAGGATGTATGGGTGCGAATAGAGGACTGCCCAATTAACAATCCTCGATCTGGAAGGTCCCCAACTGGAAATACTCCCCCTGTTATTGACAGTGTTTCAGAGAAAGGGGGTGTGAACAGTAAAGATTCTAAAGAGGTTCAAGAAAAACAAACCCCGGGAAGTGGAGGTGTTCCTGTTCGTACCATTGGTTTAGAAAACCGTCTGAACTCCTTCTTTCAGATAGACAGTCCAGACAAGAAAGGCACCGAAACAAAGCCTCTGCAGAATAATCCTGTTCCTGCGCCAGAAAATAACGAAAGTACTGTCAGTGAGCGTACGCCTTTCAGTTCCAGTAGCTCAAGCAAACATAGCTCCCCCATTGGTGCTGTTGCAGCAAGGGTGACTCCGTTCAACTACAATCCAAGCCGCAGGAAGAGTAGCGTGGACAACAGTTCCGCTCGGCCATCACAAATACCAACACCGGTAAATAACAGCACGAAGAAACGTGACTCCAAGTCTGAAAATGCAGACTCCAGTGGAACTCAGAGTCCCAAACGTCACTCTGGCTCTTACCTGGTAACTTCTGTTTAAATGCAACAAAAAATAAATAAAACTGATGTATTATATACAGCAGCTATTTAGAAATTTTGTTTCAAATGAAACCTTAAACGAATGGGGATTGAATTGTTTTGTTGTTTTTATTTGTTGTAAATAGGTTTGATTCTTGTTAGAGGGTCCTTGTTCTGGAAGCCATATTTGATAGTATACTTTGTCTTCACTGGTAATATTTTGGAGGAATACTTGATTGACAGTTTGGAATAAAATTGCTAACACAAGTCTATTTGTATAGTATGTTTAACATGTATTTAATTAGCATCCCATCCCATAATCCTTTAAATATTGCTTGTCGTTGAAATCATGGAACATTGCAGATAGAGACGATACAGTCATATTGCTTTATCAGTCATTTCTAGATTACAGACTGACTAAACTACATCAGGGAAGAATAGGTATTATTTATGCAAAAAAGTATACTCAGTTTTAGTATTTTTGAATCCATCTAACCCAATAATTAATCATGTGGCTGTGAAATTCACAGTAATATGGTTTCTGCTGAACAAGCTTTCCCAGCCTGCTTTTCTGCATGAATGGAACTGATGGTTCATTTTCTGAAGTAACAGTTAACATTTCTGTGGTCACATAATGTGCATAGATAGTTATGGTGTAACAATTTACACTTTATTCGTGCTCTGCAAAAAAAAGAAAAAAAGAAAAAAAGGAAAACTGTGTAACTGTAAAACTTTGAAGAAAATTATTTTACCTGATTTAGATTTTATCTTAAAGTAGGTAGAATTTTTTTGCTATGCTGTAACTTGTTGTATATTCTGGTATTTGAGGTGAAATGGCTGCTCTTTTATTAATGAGTTATGGGGGATGTCTCAACAGAGACCAAAATGAACATTTCAGAATAAATTATTACTATATGTAAATTGTGCGTGTTACTTCTGCATTACGTAAAAGTACAGTATTTTATTTTGACATGTCATCATATAATGTGTTGTATAATGTACTTAAGGCCTGATCCAGCAGAATCTTGCACCTCCAATATTCGTTCTTCCTCATCACTGACAAATGGCTGTTGCAGGATGCTTAGAAGAATTGCAGGATCAGGCCCTAGGTCTTCTGTAATGTCTTTGTAATTGAGACAGTTTCACACATCTCAGGTGCATAACAAGGCTAAAGGCAGGGTGTTTCCAGTAGCCAAGTGGTATAATTGTTTTCATGACTGCAAGCCTGAAACAATATTGTATGTATAACAATAATATTTGTAAAACAGAAGATTTTTTTTTTAATTGGGGGAAATAACGTAGAATGTGAAATAGTGACTATAAGGTGAAATTTTAATTCTATTTGAAATCTTTGTTCATTTTTTTAAATTTATTTTTTAAAAGTTATGAAGGGAAAAATATCACAAGAATCCCATGACAGCAAGAAATTTATTATCATAGTAGAAAAACAATTTTATGCACAAACCAGGACATTTACTGCCTCAAGCCTTTCTGATGTGAATATGGTTTGTGCTAGAACAATGCTGAAAAGACAGCTTTGTGCTTTAAAAATACAAATTAGTCTGAATTTAGATGAAAATTGATTTAAAGTAGAAACATGAGAGAACAGAACATTGACCATCCTGTGCGTGACTGAACAAGCCATGAAACAGTATGTCAGTTTTGTTGTATCTCCACTGGACTATTCTACAGTTAGCATTCTAAATAATGGATATTCAGGATTCAAAATGCCCTGACTGCAGGAAGCCCTGTAATAGAGCAATTTACCTTTATGGTAGCTTTAACACAGTTGCAGAGTGTATCACATCTGTGGCTTTTGTACTTCATCTGATATTGAAACGGATCCATTTTTATCTTGATTTCACCGTAAGACATGCCCTGTTCATGAACAGAATTGAGATGCTATCCGCAGACAGAAGTCAATTTAGATAAAAGCCGATACCAAAAATACCTGTTGGGCAGAAGTGGTATCTTACTTGCTCTTTTGTTCTTTGCTTCCTGTCAGATTTGCTTAGAGATATGCCATGTTTTTGTATCATCTGGTGGATCTGTTAACAAGCAGCGCTCCTCGTGTTAGCATTTGAAATATTTGGCATATAGTGTTTTCACAAAACTTTTCAAGTGAGTACTAGTGTCCTTTTAAAGATGAAATAGAGACAGATTATGTGATGTGTTCAAAGTCAGGACTTCTTTTGGAATAGAATACGGAACTCTGTCCTTGAGTTTAAAATGCAAGACCATTTTTCTTGTAAATCAATGTGCTTTTTTTTGTGCTGGGGATTTTAACTCCTAAGATGAAGATACACCACATAACGCAGGATAGTTGTTTAACACCGACTTTACGTCTGTGTCCTGTTGATTTAAGTATTTAATGGTAAACTCAGTAAAGAAATTCTGATTCCAGTTTTGTAACTGAGGGAATCTGAAGAAGATGAGGTGAAACAATAAATAATTGTATGCATATCAAACACCAGAATGTCTTTGAAAATTGTGGTGGCTTCTCTAGTCTTGGAGGTACTTCATGATCATTATAATTGGGAAGCTTCTCTTGATACCCTCATAAGTAACCTATATTTGTAGCAAAGACAGATGAGAGAAACTTTCCAACTATAAGGGTAGTGATACACTAAAATATGCTTCCCATGGGAGTTGTTAAATTTCCATTATAGAAGTTTTAAGAAGAGGTTTATGAAACATCTCATAGGGATGGACTATAGTATATTTCATATTGCCTGTGTGCAGAGATGGGCTTAGGTGAAATCCCTTCAAGGTCTACATTTCTCTTGATTCTTCATCTAAAATACTTAGTATCCACTAAGAGCCTTTTAAAATACTTAAGGACATCCGTGATGTTTGATTTATGTTAGTGATGGGGATACAAAGTTATATTCTAAGCTTAACTATAAAAACAGATCCCAGAAATATAAAATCAAAAAAAAAAAAAAAAAAAAAAGGCTGTAATAAGTATACTTGGTCTTGGATTTTGTTAATGATGTGTGAATTCATGATAGTCAGATTTTATTTATGCTGCTAAGGATTTACTCTTGTTCCTTGGTTTTATTTTTATGAGGTTACCACAGCAGGTAAGAGGACATTATTTATGTCAAGGCAAAACAAAGAAAAGCAGCGAGCTAAGGAAACTGTTCTTCTGGGATGCACTGCCTTTCTTTCTGCACATTTTGGTAGAACTTTTGTGACTTGGGCTCACACCTTTGGTTGCCCTTGAATTAGCTTACCATATCCCGAACATATCAAACTTGTACTTAGAAATAAGTTTATACTGAAAATGCACTCACAAAGCTTATTTCAGACTGACTTATAGCTTTATAGCTTTGTCCTGTTGATGTGAAAAGCAGAAACGTGACCTCTCCACAAAGTGTAATTCGTTCACTTTTTAAAATGTACATTCATTTTAGTGTCTTACAGTGTGCTGCAGTTAAGGTTATTGCTCAATCTCTGTGAAAGCTCTTCGAATTACTGATTGCTAATTACTGATCTAATTACTGCAAACTCTAAAGGGGAACTAATCTATTTCTACATGTGCCATTTTCTATCAAGAGTATTTTCCCCTGAAAGCTCAACGATAATTCTCAAAACTCTGACAGCTTGAAAATTGAGAAGCCTTGCCAGGATTTCCTGATGAGGTTGGAATATTGTTTCAAGCAGGATTTGGCTGCAGAATACAAGTATAATTTATGCTATAAACTTCAGTGAGCAGCAGTGTTCTTCAGCATAGACTAGTATCTTTGATGGCTTTGGGAAGTTAGTTGCTGTGTCTTGGGTAAAGCAGGAGGGAAAGAAAAGGGATAATTTCAGAGACACTCAGCCATGTTGTCCCAGGGATGAACTTCTGGATCTTCCCCAGTAAACTGCATAAGCTGCACAGGAGAAAGAACATTTCATTCACGAACCAGTGACATTTTTATTTTGAAAGTATACCAGTAGACCATGAAACTGCAAAACTTCTGTTTGATAATCTGATAGCTGAATTCTTTTGATGGTTGCTGTGGAGTATTTCCTAACTGTCCATCCCCCCATCCCTCTTAACAGAAATTGCGATTACCAAGAGATAACCGTGTATTAGCTTCTTCATTCTTCTTAAGGATAAAGGTCTGTATTATTCCTAGAATTGAAGAAACAGCATGCACTGTTGAAAGAAGTTTTCTTCTCCCTTCCGTGCTCCTGGCTGTGAATCTTGCCTCTCCTCTGACCTTTTGGTGGACTGGCTCACCTCTTACCTAGCATAACTGACAGGGAGAGCAGGATTTGTGCTGCCTTTAGCATGCTGAATTTGCCGAGTGCAGAGACAAGTGCCACCTGAGCCAGCGGGAAAGAAGATAAATGGGGCTGGTAGGGAGAGGTTGGGGTGGTGCATGGATGGTCAGCGCACTGGATCAAGCCGTTACACACAGTTTTAAGCCAATATGCCAAGTTTCAGACCTGTTCTTTATCCTTTTTGAGACAGCAAAAGCAAATTAAAGTTCGGGTTTTTTTAGTCTTAACTATTGTTCACTCTGAACTCCTGCCTAATGGCCCCTAGCGCTTTCCATTTAAATATGTTATGTTTGGGTAAGTCCTTTATCCTGGAAATTCTGACAACTAACTTCAGCAGTTTTGCATCAGTCTGTGGTTTGTCCTTGTGGAAAAATTTCTTCATCAAAAATACCCAAAGAACAATTTTTTCTACCGTATGTAAACTTCTAGGTGACAATCTTAAATTTGCAATATTAAATTCAATGCAGTAAATCCTTCCAGTAATAAGATTTATTACAACCAGTTGTTTTCTGGAAGAGGCTTGAAGAGGGAGAGAACATAGCCCTTCCCTAATGAAGACGATACTACTTGTAGGGATGATCTGGAAAATGTTTAGGCGGACTCTTACAAGCTCTTCTATTCTCTTGTTACTAGATGCCTCCGAGACTGTCTTTTCTCATCTAGCTTTCATTAAATAATGTGAACAGGCACAAGAGCGTTGCTAACAATCGCGTGTAGACTTCTACCTAAACGTAACTTCATGTATCTATGGTAATGCCTTGCAAAGTCTCACCCACCTGTCAGACAGCTGTGTTCTTGAGATGTGTGACTTGGATGAAGCTGCGACTGAGAAGTGCAGTGTCATTTAGCATGAAGCATGACTTTCTCCACATGCTTAAAACTTCAGAGACCTTCTTAATACCAAATTGCCCAAATGTATTCACTCTCTGGTTCCACAGCTGTCTCCTTTGCACTTTTAAGTAAAACTAGAAGAGTCGCGCACGCTTTTTTGTTTTTATTTCAAGTCACATACAGAAATAGCATTCCTGCTTCTTAGTCTCCTATATGCAGAATAACAGATTGTATCTGTAAATGTGTCTATAGAGAATGTTAATGTAGTTAAGGTTGAGTTTTTACTCAGAATGGTAAGTTAACTGGTTACGTGTTGTGTTTGGTTAAACTTTGGAAGTGCAAGGGGATTTGGTGTGGTGCTGAAGAGCTAAAAAGAGTTCACAACAGTAATTAATGTAGGTGCCAATTAACTTGTGATGCCAGGATGAATATACGGTATGTGTTTAACACACAGATTTTCTGCTGTCAACTTTCAGTTTACCAGATGTGCTTTTTACTTTCTCTAAGACTGAGTAATGCCTCCCTAGAATAGATTTGCAAATAACCTTTCATAGGAAATTTCCACATAGTTACAGGCTTATGTATTTATGAATTTCTGCCACTTCAAGATTTCAGGAAATTATTCAATTTTGCTGTTTGTGAAGCATCCTTTGCTTGAGTGGCTGTGGAATTGCAATTAGGAATCGTCAGGAAGATACAGGGGGAACTTGTTCAGTCAGTAGAACGCACTTCTGTCCAGACCTCAAGCCATACATACAAACCGTGTCTCTAATGCCCTACTACTTGGTGGGATTTAACATGAATAAATCTTGTACTGGTTCTCTGCAAGTAATTAAATTGTCATCCTCTGAGATCAGATGCTTTTTCCCACCTGTAAACGTTGTTTCTCTTGAACAAGCTCAGCCCACAATTACCTTTCCTTCAGTTTTGTTGTTTGCTTCTGCCTGAGATGCATTACTGTTTATATCCTAACTCTGTAATTAATTCTTTCTTCAACTATTCTAATGTATTTTGTTTCACAATATGCTAATTCTGAATTTAGTATTGCTATGCATAATTTATTTATTACTTGCAGTGTTATATAAAATTTCCTCCTGATTGCACCTTGTCAGAGTGGGATTGTTTTCTTGGCTACTACTGAACGTTGGGTGTCTGTTTGCTGTATTAGAAATATGATTTCATTTAAAAAGGAAGTTGCTGTTCAGACACTTCAGCAGTGGTTCGGCATACCAGAACAAATGCTCTAGAAAACCACACAGTTTCTCATTTTGCATGAACCAGAAGTGCAAAAAAAGCAGCTCGGAGATTTGCAGTTCCCCAGCAGAGCTCTCTGCTCTCTTTCGTGTTTCATTTTAGAACAAACGGCACAAAACAAAATCTGGTTGCAACCCAGTGTAATTCTGTAATCTCTCTGTTACTTACAAGACGTTCGCAAGAAGGCTTACTTCATTATGACTCATAAGCACAGCAGAGACGCTGTTAATTGCAAAGTCTCTTTCCCATAATAAATGCATTGTTTAGTCACCGATTAGAGACTCTTAAGGGACCCAGACTCATTAATTCCCAACACAGACACAAACATGTATTTATATATACATGCATATTTTGCACTCTTAGGTTCACTTTAGGCTTTGGCATACTTGGAAGCACTTTCTTAAACTAAGAAAAGGCACTGTTGCTCAGTTACCAAGATCCTTTGGTTTCCAGTATTTGTAGTGCTCCTTGATAGTTGAGAAGATGAGTTGTAATTTCAGGACTAATTAGCTGGTACTGTATTTTTGAAGCGTTCCAGAGAAAGATACACTTAAGTCTTGATTTATGTGCAGAAAGGGAAATTCCATTGCTAGTAATTGAAACGCTTTTATTCAGAAGAAATAAAAAGCGTTATTACTATCACCTGCAGTTTAAATCCAGTAGGGATCATGAAAAGAAGATTTGAGTGATTACATTTAATATGACAGTCCTCTGTATAAAAAGTGTATTGTTTGGGGCAGGGGGGGAAATGCAGTTTGGATACAACCTAACACGGAATTCAGATTTGCTTGTGCATCTTACCTAGATTGTTGGTAAGGTCTGTGATGGCACATACTCTGAGTGGAAGGAGCTACAGAAGAGCAGGAAGGTAGATGTGAAAGTTAAGCCATTTATATGAATGGTGAGAAAACTCCCATTTTTTAAAATATTTTTTATTATTGTTATTCCATTGTGTGATGAAGGGGAGTTGGCATCTTTTATTTCTGACTATAATTGAGCAGCTGAACAACCATGATGGATTATTTGACACTGTATTTTAAGTCATTTGGAATTCTTACAAACAGAAATCCCCGAGCTTCAGTGAAAGCTATGAATTCAGTGCAAACATTGTATTACTGTGTTACACGCAGATGACTGATGTTTCCTTTTGATCTACACAAACTGACTGTACACAGTTCTGACTTTACACAGCTGTCGGCTGTTCTGCAAGGCTAAAACAGAAGGCCAGAGAATGTCTGGGTGTAAATCTGAGATCTATGCTTAAGAGATACAGTCTCTGCAAATATAAAGGAATGAGGTGGGTAGAAGTCCCTGTTTTTCTATTGCCATTTTGCCAGTTCTCCTGTCACCAGCTAAGCAGAGATTCATATAAGTCAAGGCTTGGGTCTAGGTGACATCATCCAAAAACTTTTAAGAGCATACAAGTCAGGATGACTGCTTCAAGCCGCCTTTAGAACATCCCACATGCCCGAGAAAGGAATGAACATCCCCAAGATGAACATTCCCAAGATCCTTTTAAGATCCTTTAAGATTTTTTCACCCCCCTGAACATCCCCAGGATCTTTTTAAGGATATACAGGCTGTCAAGATTGTGTATAGATCTCTACCACTGAGATGAACAAAAGTGATGCTTCTTCTGGTTAGTAAAGTTCTGTAGCTGTTGTCGCTGCAGGATGGACATGAGGTAATGCCTGTCCAGAGAAAACGTATGTGAGAGACAGCATTTTGGATTGTTAAGTCTGAAAGAAGTGGGGTAGTCTATGGACCACTTCTTTTGGGAAAATGGTGTATACAGTCTTTCAAAAGTGGCATATACCAAGAATGGTATGGTTAATTCTGCATGTTGAATTTTCATCGTAAATAAATACCAGTTTTATGAAACTAAATGAAGGACAGCATTGTTTTCTCTATGCCATTCAAAGTTCACACCTGTCACTTCCACCTTAAGAGTCACATTTCATGAAGTATGATTCCATTTTGAACAGATGTTTGGTTTTCTTTTTTTTCCACAGCCCCTATATTTTATTTTGAATGCCATTTTTTGAATCCTTGCTTATAAAAATTGTGGAGAAAATCCTTCTCAGCTTGCCCCCTTCCCTTGAATATCTGTTGAACCAACCAAGATTTCACTGCACATCCCCTTTCTTTGTCATGTGTTTTATCTGCAGTCTGCTACAGAGCTGTTCCACCAGTCTAGCTGAAAATACACCGCCTCCTGAATGACTTCACTAGTCCAGTTATAATATAGGCATTTCTAGCATGTTTAGACTATGCCACGTAACACCAGGTTAGAGAAAACTGAACACGTAAGCTAGGTCTGGATAAGCTGGCATCTGTACACAACACTTCCAGTAAAACACAGAGGAGCTGTGTCACCTCAAACCATCTGCGTTTTCTTGGGCTCCCACTTCTAGTTAGGGCATTGGCGTTCAGCCCAGGGGAAATGTACCAGCCTGTGCCACAACCACTGTTGATTTCTGTTTCACACTTGCACGGGGCTCTTGTTGCTGGATTGTTTTACTATTTTTCTTCCCTAGACACCCTTAACAGTAAAAATAGAGTCTGGCTGCAGACACCCGACTTGCTGCGGGCAGTGTGTACACAGTGAGGGAATTCTCTGCTGGAGATGCTTGTAGCGCAGTGCCCGTTCCCTGCCACTTCCCCTTCCGCAGCAGTTGCAGCAAATGGAAGCACCTCACCGGGTTACACACGGCTTTCAGAGACCAGTGTCCCTGTCACTCACCAAAGGCATTATTTGCAATCTTGAAATTTCGCTGCAGACGTACGTGAGTCCTATCCTCACCAGCAATTATACCTTCACTACATACTGCTTTAAAGTGTTCAAAAGCTGTCAGGTTTTGATTGCTTTGTCATTCAATTTCTGATGTCAGGGACAGCAGATATTTGAGAAGTGCGTGCAGCTGCAGCGTGCCTGAGCTAGCGTGCTTTGTGACCTACTTCTGTCTCTGACTTCCTCAGGCTGGAAATATGCAAAATTCAAGTTTGAGATGTATTTCTTACAGCACTAGAAAAAATGCCGTGACTGGATGCCCATATACTCCATGAAGTCATTCTACAGTAATGAAGGGGATTAAAACTGACATGTCTGTAGCCCATGCTTCATTTTAGGCATGTTAGTTTCAAGATATTGTGAATTCTAGCACCAAGAAATGAGACTGGTATGCAGTAACAGCATCTGCAGAAAAGAAGACATGCTTCCCCTGTTGTGGTCAGACATGGATGTCAGATGATCAAATCTGTAACTCCACAAACTCAGTTTTCCAACAATTTTTTTAATTATTTTTTCCATCTGAAAAGGATGTGGAAAATAATTTTTGTTGTCGCCACAAATACTGATACAGGCTGTGTAGCTTTTGTTCTGTTACTAAATATTGTTTTAACAGAGAAGCCATTAATCAAATATATTGGTATTAAAAAGCCGTACGAATTCAAAGGAAAAAAATAACATGCAATTGTCAAATGTAACATTAAACAAATACACAACAGCTTTCTGTGTCCTGATTTAAGTGGACTGATTGAGAGCAACCTTAAGTCGCAACGGTGGTACTGTGCCATTCTCAAACTGCCGCTGTGAGCGATGCCTTAACAGAACATCAGCAGCGCTTCTCAAGCTGCTGTCCAATAGTAGCCCATTATGCACCAGAAATTGCTTTGCAAAGTAACTGAGAAACTAAAAACGTTGCAGAAATCAAATCTAAGGCAGGAGGGGGAGGCGGGGGAAGGGGGGACCACACAGTGTGAAGAAGTCAATTTTAATATTAGCTCATTAAGTTTTAGCCTATTTTTTATTTGTTTATGAAGCTGTGGTAATACCAAATAAATATTTCTTAGTATTTTTTTCCTAAAAGCATTAGATTTTTCTTCTATTTAAACTGTGCTAGAGCACTGTCCTTCAGAGTAAGATACGTTTATATCCTTTTGGCGGGTTCAAGCCTATGTGTCCCAGGAAGAAAGGGCTACGCGTATTATCTGACAAAACCAAACAGCAATAGGCTTGATTTTTAACACGTTTTAGTGATGACCATGTTTCATGTAATCGTCTGGTCATGAGCATGCCCTGCATACTGCACGCCTGCACGGTGACACAGCGAATACAGTAAGAACTAGCCTGTCCACAGTTCACATTGTATGTACAGTCATGGAGGATTAAATGGCGTAAACAAGTTGTTGAAGCCTTTTTTAGCTTTAGGACCACAGGGGACCAGGGGACGTGCAGGTGAAACGCCCGCTGGCCGCGACCACAAGGCTGCCGACCTGCCCACCGCCCTCCTTCCCCCCCCTGCCGCCTTCCTCTCTCTGCCCGAGTGCAGGTGACAACAGCTGGCAGAACCAGCTTCAGCTGCTGAGGCCAACACGCAGATTAAGCACTGGAAACCTGGACGGCAGGACAATGCCCAAGGTAACGGCAGCTCCAACACTTCTTAGGTGGTGGGGATCTCAGTGGAAAATCATTTAATAGACACATGAGTGTGGGTACGCAGTGGAGATTTAACAGAAAAACACTGTGCAGAGAAAGAACAACATAGGACATCCATTACCAGGCTAGCGTTAACAAGATGAGAACATTTTATTGTTAAGCAACAAAAAATGTCTAAGTAATTATTTGTAACAGATTACCTCTTAGAGAGCTACGCTTAACTCCACATCAGCCAGCTTGAAGGCAATCAGATCACCCTCCAAAAATGCATCTTTTGCACTGGGCAACTATTGCATCAACAGTTTCCTTCGTAACTTGACACACCTCGCCTACATAACCTTTTTTTTACCTGAGGAGCTTGTCAAGTCATGTCTGTGAGGTGCTGCCAAATCTCTGCCTTGCTGCCGGACAGCTGCAGTCACGTTTTCAAAAGCTGCTACTGCTGAGGCCACACAGTTGTACTGTTCGTATTTCTTTGCTGTAACACTTTGTACGGCGTATTCACTTCTGACATAACGAGAGCAAAGATAGAACAAAACTGCCTATCCTTCAAAAGACTGAATAGTCCAAGTAACTCAGTAATGTGCACCAAGTGCCCCCCTGATTCGTTCTGAAGCTTCTCCACAACTCTTAACATCTTCCAGGTTTTCATGAACTGTACCTGCAGTTCTCACCTGGGAAAACCACTATGTTGCACTGGGTCTCAGCACCCTCCTCTTCCATATTTCACTGCGGAGAGCTGGATGCTTTGGTGGAGCAGAAAAAAAAGTGTAACACCATGGATAAACACTGAATAAATACTTTCAGTTCTTTGTTCTGGCACATAGCCACTGACTGAAGTTTAACTGGTGAGCGTAACTGCACAGAACGTGCCCTGTGAAATTCACAGAACAACTGAATGGTTGAGGCTGGCAGGGACCTCTGGAGGTCATCTGGTCCAAACCTCTGCTCAAGCAGGCCCATGTAGAGCAAGATGCCCAGGACCATGTCCAGATGGCTTTTGAACATCTCCAAGGATGGAGACTCCGCCACCTCCCTGGGCAACCTCACAGTGACAACGTGTTTCCTGATGTTCAGAGGGGACC
>Ga0181612_177406_pt1 | contig 17245 bp, 12 predicted proteins | sample HoacroProtozoa21_FD_119630 | JGI IMG/M metagenome (GOLD analysis project Ga0181612, IMG submission 119630) | Hoatzin crop microbial communities from Cojedes, Venezuel. Combined Assembly of Gp0051906, Gp0051904, Gp0051908
AGCAACGGGGACAGACCCCTCACTCAGCCCTGCCAGGTCCCAGCCAGCAAGCACTCCTGCACATGGCTCTGGAGATACGTGCCGAGCACAAGCTGCCTTCTGGTGGCATGCTCATGGCTTTGTTTGCAAAAGGGTGAAACATCACATAAGGGAAAAAGAAAAAAAAAGAAACTGTTTTGACTTTTGCCTCCTAGTCATGTTTTCTTTTTTGACTTTTGACTCCTGGTTGTGTTTTAAGACTAAAATGATGTTTCAGACCCTCTTAGATGGTGCATTATTTGCTTCTCATAATCCATTCATCTAAGTTGCTTGAATGAGATCTTTTTTACCCACAGCTTCAAACATGAAGCCACTTTTTCACAAAAATGTCTTTCTACTGTCATGTTCTCTGATGTCTCATTATTTCAAAGGCTTAAGTAAATTACATTTCTTCATCTAATTTTCTTAATACTTTCTTCTTTCTCTTTTATCTGCTCCTTCCCTGTACTCCATATGCTTTGTTCAATACAGAGATCACTAACAGGTTAAGGCATGAATTTGATGTGTGTTTCCCAGATATAATTAAACAGCCTCCAAGAAATTACATCAAATAACATAGGGTCTAAGGGTTTAACATATTAACAAAATAATCAACAACAGATTTTCAATATTTGCAAGTGTATTTTCCTATTAATTTTTAACAAATGTCTCTTTGTTGTGTATAATTATAATTTGTGTTACTAACAGAAAGCCAGAGAAACATAGAAAAACCCGTAATGTTATACAAGAAACCATCGGGGTCAAAATTATGGCTAGGAGATGAGAATAACCCAAGGAGAACTGACTAGCTATGGGATAAACAGACCTACTGACTAAATGGGGATGACTCATCCTCATTGTTTCCACTTCTCAAATCCCACTGAAATAAGATAAAGCAGCACTGAATCTTTTCCCAAGACTGCATAGAAATACTAGAAATCTGCTACTGAGAGAGCTGCAACTGAGACTGGTAAGGGGAACTGTCTCTAGTTGCAATGGGATAAATGCATGCGAACAGTTCAAAAGATTTTCAGGTTCACTTCATGCACAAATGCCAAGCTGCCATCAAGCAAAAGCAAATCCACATTTATCAACATAATCAGAAGACCACAAAGCAATCTCCTCATAAAACACATATCAAGGAAAGAATGACTTCTTCCAGTGCAAAAAAACCCAAGAGTTTTAAACAGATATATGTAGATATTTTTTACTCTAGATTTAAGCCTATGGCTCTTACAGGACATTGAGAAAAAATGTAGACCCCTTTCCCCATCAGTCCTGCTGACTGCTCTGGTTTGGTAAAACCAGTACACCAAAATTGTTTCCTGTGCTGGAAACACAGAATAAAAATGGAGTAATTCAACAGCAAAGAACTACTGCCTTAAACTTTACATTAACATAGACGCTTGGCTCTTCACACTAATTTGTGACAATTCTGACTTAAGCTAACTGTACAAATTGTAAATTTGATTGGATCCACAAGTGACTTGTCTCTTCTTATCCATTCAGGGAAGAGCCGAGTCCATAATATTGTACTTCATTAGTGGGTACTAGACTGACTCTGATAGAAGCAGCATTTATTTTTTTTCTCATTAATCACAGCACAGAATAAAATTCCTGCTAGTAAGACACCATGTACTCTCTATATTTCTGATCCATGGTTTTGGTAAAATTAAATTTTCACAGCACCCAAGCATCTAACCCTTAATTCACAACTTCCAATGAACAGAAAAGAGAAAACTAAGGCAGGCAATTTCTTAAAGCAAGGGTTAGGTCATGTATTATATGACATCAGGGCAATGCAATTTGGCAAACCTTCCCAGAAAGCTGACCCCTTAGTTCGGTTCATATATTGGAAGCATGTTTCAAATATATTCTCAGGATCAGCTGAACTACTCTTTCACAAAACAGTAGGTATTTTCTACATAGAAATAGGAAAAGCACATTGTAGCTTCTCCTTGAGCCTAGCAAAGGGAACAGGCATTGACACACAGACTTGTTTTCTCTGTTCTCGTGTGTTTGCAATCGGAAGCAGTTTTCAAGGGTCCTTAAGCAACAGGTCAGGCAGGTTGAAAGCTCTTGCTAGGCCCACTGGAACAGTGTTATGGGGCTGGGCTGCATATAAGGGGCAAATGAGCATTATACTCAGGACCTGTTACCCTTGAAGTTTTTTAACACCTCTTACCTACAACAGATAACAAATTTTTCCTAGCTTCTCTTCACGTAACCTGTTCTTACTTTGTAGGCACAGACATGGGGTTCTTTCACAGTGACACTTCTGTGACTCATTTACACTGGAGTCGTATGAGCGGTTTATGTTGCTTCGCACTGAGGAACAAAAGAGAGTAAACACACAAACAACATAAAAACTGCACTAAAACCAAGTTACATTTTAAGACTCCCAATGAGACCCTGACACAAACATAGGCAGTCAAAGTACATGGGACATGAAATGTTCAGGGCATAAAGATATAAATCTCTTCATAAGCACATGACAAAGTATTCCAACTCTTCTGTCAAACAACTGCAAATTAGCAATATTTGTAGAATTTTTCAGAAAAATACAAAAATTCAATACTACTAATTTGAAGGGGGAAAAATACCAAGAAAACCCCAACAATAAACTCTTTAAAGGAATACAAAAGTTATGTCCAAGCTCCGTGTCTTGTCTCAGACTTGGTATCAGCCACAAAAGCACCTTTCCTAAAAAGGTGGATATGTTTTGAGTGCTGGCAGAAACAGTGATGGCAAAGCAGCAGATTGGAAGATCAGCATAATACACTACTGAGCAATTCATCAGAATTTGGAAAACCACAAATTTTCTTTTCAAAACTGTAAAACCTTAACAGGAAACATATACATTCTTAAGCTCATGACGATGCTTCCTGAAAGACTACAAAATGTTCCTTCTCAAAAAAACTTGTGAGGAATATTGAGAATGTGCGAGGAACCCAATCCTGCTGAGTGTTTCAATTGGAAAGAAAAACTGAGTAGTTTCAAATTGAAGCTTTTACAATTAAGAAACAGTCCCTTCATTGAAATAGAAAAAAATATTTTTCAGTCTGACATTGTGTTAAAAAAAAAGAAATTTTGTAATTTAAAGTCCTATCACTTTATCTTGCAGATTCTTTTTTTGTTGTTCCACTTTGATTTTTATTATGCTTTGTACTCACATTTTTCTCCTCTCCAGCAGTCACATCAATGTGACTAATCATGTAACTAATAAAAATATGAAAAGCCTTGCAAAACGCATTACTAAAAAGAAAAAGGAGTTCTGAAAAAATTTATGAAGTAGATCTTTTGAGGTTTTCCTGTCAAACACAACTACAAATTTTTTTTTTTATTTTCAGTTTAATATATTTTCATATGAATCTTCAGAATAGCCTAGAATCATTCTTTATCTTTTCCTCTAGACACAGAGGAATATTTTATTATGACATTTCCAGAACAGCCCTATTTAAGATGTCTATTCCTCATATACTCATATTAATTTCTCACAGTTTTAAAACAATGAGGCGATCTGTTCTCCAGCAGTTAGGTCATTTTATGTGGTGCCGGGTCATTGTTTTATTTAAATAATATTAATGCTTGATTAAATCACAACTCAGGGCAGAAAAATACTACTGTGATACAAGTTAGCTCCGAGTGTATTTATTTTGGATGTATCTTGATGTTCCTCTAAACAGAAAGTGTACGTATATAAAACTGTGTGTGCATAAACATATATATACATAGATAGATTTTTATAGAGCCTCAATTTTAAAGTATGAAAATTGGCATTGAATTTCACCAAAACCAATTGTTAGAGGCTTTAGACTGAGCCAAAACAGAGAGGGTAGCACAGAGCATTGGCTTGTACCCTTTGCATCAGCACTTTTTTGGGTGGCTATAAAATACCTAAATAGCTTTCAGATGGTGGAGTTCAAGCAGTAAGAAATTCTGAGAACAATGTTTCCAGCTGTGGTTTTCACATTTTTCATGTATCATCCAGGATTTTTTGTGCATTTGAGGCGAGGGGGTGGGGGGCATTATATGTTTTCTGGAAAAAATTATGTAGTTTGGAAGTAGTTACCATCCAATATCTGCATTCAGCTCTCTCAATTGATTTATCGGATGGTACTTCACAAAGCAACAGCGAGTTAAACCTGATGTTGTACAAAACCACCAGAACTTCAGAATTTTCAAAGAAATGTGGCCGAGTTTAATTTAAGCTCTTTCTTTTCCCTTGAATGTACACATTTTAGATGTACTTTAAAGTTAACTCCTGAGTTAACACTATTTGTGAAACTGATTTTATCAGATTGTTGATTTCTCTGTATGCCTTTGAGCACAATCTTGTATTTACTTTTTTCTTCTTTATTTTTTAAATAATAAACTTCACAATAATTTAGAGGTACAGCTACGTTGCACATATTCTACATTCCCCTTTCTTTCCAATCACTTTCGAAAATTTTCTTTCCAAATAAAAGATAAAGATAGAAACCAAATTCTGCTTCAAAAATGCCACTCATGTGGAATGAAACTAAATCACACAACAATTAACAATATGTTAATGAACTAAACCAGAAGTTTAATGGAGACGAAGAAAGCATTTCTAGCATTTATGGTGAGTAGATTATTTTAAACAAAAGCTTCCTGCAGCTAAATACATTGCATAAACCATAAATTTCAGTCTGTGATTGCAAAAATGGATTTTTATTTGCAACAATTGGCACATTTAGCAATAGGCAGAGACTGGAAACATGCAATACTTCCCGCTACAGTTAACATGGCCATTTTATCTTGTAAAAAATGGAGCGTAGCTACCATAAAACACATTTTTTTTGGCAAGTGATCACCACACCTGTTATTATTAAATAAGACAGAAAAACGCAAAAACCTAGCAGAATATTTAGCTGTCTCAGACTGAAGTTAATGAAATATTGGCTTTACTATGGCCACAGTTTATGTTAAACTGATCTTAATACAACAATAAGTGAGTTCTAAATTTATGAGATAAAAATACACTTGATATAATAAGAAATCTGTGGTTTACACCTCTTAAACAGTCTGTTAGCATGAATCTCCTTTTTCATGTATACTTTTTAGCTCTCCTGCACTTGCTGGATTGAAGTCCACTATTATTTAGAAGGAAAAATATTAACCAAAGGAAAGTTAGGTTAGAAATATATCCAGAAATATTTTATTAATATGTTTTTATTCTCCCCAAATTCTTTCAATAGGATTTAACATTAAAACTAAAAAAAAATTATTAATAAAAGAATTACTAAGATAAGAAATCTTTTAGCATCAGAAAATTACTGCACTGATTGTTCTTTTGAACTTACCGTTACTGTTTCTCGCTATTCCTTCATTCTCTATAAATCTCAAAAATAACTAGCAATGGTATACGCAGCATGCGAACGCTGGGTGACATCTGACTGTGCAGGTTTGTGTGTCTAGAATTCAGAGGAGAAATTATATTCACCTTTGCTTAAATGGTAGCTTCACCTATTGCTGCAACATACAGACTCTGTGTGACACACATAGTGAAATGACTTCGATAACATGTGTGACCTTTCCTGGCCACCCAAAACATTCTGCATTTCACTATCAGATACACACAAGCTCATCTGGGTATATTGATTTTCCTTATTTCCAAAACATCTTTGTTGTTCAAATAACTTTTTTTCTTGCTAAAGACAAAACAATTTCAGCCGTTTTAGAGTTGTCATTAATATAATTAATCTTATTCATTAATGGGTGTAGTTCTGTTTAGGACTCTTTAGAAATGTTTTTCTTAATGTAGTCAACTCTTTTGTCTGGCATGGGCCTATTCTGTTTTTCTATTGTCCATATGCTCATCAAAAACAATGTATAATTGACTGCATATTCTTTTTTGCATGTCTTCCCATCTGTCCTTGTCACGTAAACTTTATTTTATTTACTATTGGAAAATTAACCTTCTGTGCTCTTGAAAAGTGATTCAGTCACCTATATAAGGTAATTTATTGTTCTATAGAATTTGTAAATCAAATGCCCCATTGCAAAGGAGAGCCCTATTATTATTGAACAATAAGGAAGGAGAATAAGCATATGGGCTGTACTACTTCACAGCAGGAACAGCACAGGACTGCATAACATTTTGTGAAATTTTCAGATCTGGGAACTTTCTAAATTATAAACAGGAGAGATAACAGGCATTTCCTGCTCAGCTGTACAAGACAAATGAAGGAATTAAAGAAATAATAGATTAAAAAAGTGCTACCAGAGAAAAGAACTGGGTGTGTTATACCCTTCAGGTTTCTGCTTCTTTCAAACTAATGTAGATCTGGTTTAGTTATGTTACATAGTTTCACCAATCACTAAAGTCTCCATGAGACACTCCATAATAATTCTGTAATTTAAAATTAAATACAAACAAAATATTTTATAGCATACACAGAAACTGCAACTTCATGGTGTTACAAAGTCATTCTTGGAATGATGCCACAGTACATCAGGTTAATAAGTACTGAAATATGCCTCCTCTCTATACACATATATCTAATATATAATCTCCTGTGACTACTAACATTTGACACATACCAAAATCAGATATTAAAAAAGAAAAATGAAATTCATTTCAGATTGTTTTATAATTATGTAGCAAGTAGGATTTTCTTAATTTAGACCATGCATACCAATTGCAGCCATCATCTGGACTCCACTATATCTATTCAAAAGAACAGTTGCACATATAGACAGACACAAGCAGAGGGATATATTTCCCCCCAAGTAAACAGCAAGTTCCATAATGTACCTTTGCATATAAAGGACGAAAATACCTCTTGAAGAGTGAGGAAAACCTAGAGTAACACAAAAGGTGTGTAGCTAAGTACAACAAAAGTGTTGTTTCTTCAGATAGCAAGAAATCTTTCTACTTCCTGCTCCAATCAACACTCCAGTTAAGTATCAGGAAATTTCTGACTGACTGGAAGAAATCCAGAATCGGGCTGCTAGCTTTACTAAGAGTTATGCAGTTAACTCCTCTGATGAGAAACTCATTTCTTCACTGCCCCCATAGTGTCTTTGCAACACTGCCACGTGTTCAACATTTACTCACATTCAGAGCACTTGTAAAGAGGAAAAGGAGGAAAAAAAAAGAGTGGAGCCTAATTTTGACACGACGCTTCCTGTTTGAGCCTGAACTTCTGCACTAGTAGGATTCATCCTCCCCAGTCTTCACCATTAGCACCAAAAAAAAATATACTCACGAGTAGGAACCAGAGGAAGAGCTAACCCTGCACAGTTTGCACCACTCTGCTCAGTCTCATCTGGTTCTTTGTATCAGTGAATGACACAAGACCAGTTTAAAAGGGTGGCTTGAGCCTGCCTTAAACACTCCTGTATACAATCCACATTTGCTCAACTGGCAATGAACAGCTTTCCTCAGGAAGAAAAGTTGATTAGTTACGTTTCAGCATTCTTGTACAACTCTGTTTTGTGCCCAAATTGAACATAAAAAAGAAACTGGAGAAGTGCGTGGGAACAGAAATTCATTTCCCTGAGGTTTCTGAAAACTAACATGGTTAGACCTGTGATCTCCATTACATTGCAAATGCTATCACACGTGGTCATTTAAAAAACAGCATCACAGAACCAATGTAGTGTCAGGTGTTTTCACTGTTTTCCTGTGAGCAAGGTCAGATATACAAATCCTAGAACTGCTTTTGCAATGAGATTGCAAAGCAGGTGAGCACTGCCTAAATATATGCATGTATATTTTATTCTATTTACAGAAATGGGATCAGTTACCTTTACATTTGAAGGATACGTCTTTAAACCAATCAGAAGTAGTCAATTAAGCTTGTAACTAATTCCCCAAACAGAAAGACATACTGGTGTGTTTCCTTTGCTCTGAAGTAAATGATGGCTAGGTCTTGTTACTGCCTCTCATATGCTACTATGGAGAAAACTAGAATTTTCCCCTCCATTTGCTTTGCATAGCAGAGATACCTCCAGCCATCTGTGTAACCAGAGTTGGAAAAATTTATTAACTGCTTCAGCTGAGCAAAACACCCTCAAAAAAGTGTATTTGTACAAACATACATTTTCCTGCTATAAATTAAAACTAAGTTTGTTGTGACACAGGAGCTGACTGGAATTGCTTTTGACTGATTTTGTAGCTTAGTTTGGACTCCTAAGCAGTATGGCTTTGTTTCCAGTCAAGATCTTTGGACATATCTAAGTAAAGACATAAATGTATTCAGGCACTAACAGGAAAAGGAGAAATGTATATAAGCAAATACATACACACACATACACCAGTCTGACTCACTGTTAATAGAAGTCCTTGGGTCTCACAGTGTTGCCTGAAAGCATGCCTAGTATTCAGATACAGGCTTTCCTCATTAACTGAAATTAAAGAGCAATTTGTCCAATCATCTCTCATTTCTGAATACCACAGGACAGCTAGGTGGAAAGGACCACCCTCCCAGTGTTTTTCTAGGGCTTGTTCTTGCAGTACTAGAGTGGGACACAAACTTGAAGCTGGCTTATTTTAAGCCATTCTGCAGGTAATTGTTCAGTTGAAGTGTGCTCATTCCCTGTCTGTGGGAACTAAGGTATGATTCATGAACATATTCTGCATCACTTCCAACACAGATGCAAGTTAACGCTCAGATCTCAGAACAATTTTTATTTTGGTCCTGCTTAATTGCAACATCTTCTGTTATTGTAAAACATGAATTACCCAAGCAGAATCAATCTAAAACTAAATTAAAATAATACATTCAAAATTTCCATGCCACAGGCTCGTTTTCCTCGTGTTAAAAGTGATGGAAGTTCATTGAAGTCCAATAGTAAGATCAGGAAAAATAGGCCCTACAGGAACAGTGAATGAATGAGGTAAGGAAAGATGTGGTTTTTATTTAGTGCTGTAACACCAGCAGCACAAGGAGAAGAATCAGTTAAGTGTATTCTATTACACCAACAACAAAAAAGAAAGCCTGGTTAAAAAAAAAAAAAAAAAAAAAATCAAAGGCACTAGTATAAGGTTTAACTGGGGATTATTTTAAATGTCATTTTTACAAGAAGGAGTTTGGTGGGGTTTTTTGCTTGATTTTTTTAATTGTAAATTCACCTTTGTTGCCTAGCTCTTGCTTCAGAGTGGAAAGTATACATTACATTGCTGTTGCTCAGGACTGATAAAAGGACAATTTATCATCTTTTGCTCAGCACCTCTAATTACAGTAGCTATCAGGAAGACTAAAGAAGTTGCCTCAAACTTTCCACATCCTTGAGTAGAAAAATAATGAATGGAATACCAACCAGTGTGCAAAGTTTCAGTTTATTGAATAATATTGAGTCCACAAAGGCAAATTCAACAGGGTTGTCATAGCTGGATGAAACTAGATTCACACTCACATGAAGATAGCTCAGATACGCAGCGTTGTGGCCATTGTAGAAGGAACACGAAGGAAGGAACAAACTTCAGGACAAGTGTCCAGCATCCACCCGATATGCCTGTCAGAGAAACACATCTCTGCCTTACCTGAAACCATCTCTGAGAGCATATGGGAGTAACTTGGAATCTGGAGATGAGGTTCAGGACTGGAATGACTCTTCTCAGACTCTTGGGGGTGCTTTATTATATATCACCGAGCTAGACATATTTCAGCTGCCTGCACTGCATCTGAATGCAAGCCAGAAAGTTTTCACCTGCTCTAGCTATGTCTGCAAAACTCGTTTTGCTTTAATACTTGCACAAGTGTAACCAAATGATCAGCCTAGCACAGTTTGATTCATGGTGCATTGGACTGGTTCTGGGAAACCCTGTCATTCTGCTTCCCCAAAGTCCGGAACCCAGCTCTAAAATATAATTAATTTCCAGTGGGTATCTAGGAGCAAACTGGAAAAGAACACTTTTTTTTCCTTACCGATAAAGAATGTTTGCAGAAGATTTTCACAGACTTATCAATTCAAACCATTTTCCAAAATATCAGATGTTTTCCCAAACTTTAAGCTCTGCACTTCTCTGAGATTTGTTGATCCTTGGTCGAGAAGTGCAGCATTCAGGTGGCTGCAATCCCACTGAACAGCATTTCATGCCAGGAATAGCCATTCTACCCAGTTTCAGCACGTACATTTGCAAAATACAGTGCTACTGCTGCTGACCAAGGGTAGCAAAAATATCTCTTATGATTAAATGATATGAAGCACTGTATATTAATTTCTTTAATATTAGGCTATATTTTATCTTATGAACATTGAAACTGTCATGTACTACATATTTTATCTCTGTACATATTATATTTCTGCTGTATTTTTGTCAGTATGATTTTTATCAAAAAATCTTTCATTGTTTGCTGACATACTTGATTTAGGTTTGACTTTGACTCTCAGATGGTCATATAATCATTGGCCTTCTTTCACAGTCCATTATGTTAAACCAAAGCTGCAGAAACAGGATTATTTCAGTCTCAGGGTGGTTCAAATACATTAAACATTTAGTAGCTTTTTCCTTTTAGCTGCTGAGTGACTCTTGAATAAGCATTTAAAAAATCCACCATCTAACGGATGCAATTGCAAAAAATCCATTGGCATACGCAGACACTGGTTTATTGTACACTCAGTTGCTATCCTCTTTTGACAACAATGAAGTGAAAAAATAAGGTAAGAAATGAAGCACCTGAACTCTGCTATCATAACACAGATGTTAGATCCAGTGAACTATGCAGATCAGGTCAAGTGTACCCTGTCTTTGCTGCCCCTAGAGAGAATGCCTGGCATATCTTCAGCTGTAAGGGCAAAGGTTTTCGTATGTAGCAGTATGACCTACATTTAAGGTGCACATAACCTTTACATTTTCAGTAAACTAGTAACCTGTAATTAACGTTTCAAATGCAAAATGTAATGCAGAAGGGCGGTACTGTTCAACCTACCCTGTCAAAAGTAATCATCATTTCCCATTCTTTGCACCACCAAGGCACATGCATAAAACATTTCTCTATCTGTTAACATCCTCAGATTTCTGCCACCTTGCTACATCTAGTATCACATTGACAAACTGGAACTCCTCTGCCAACACAATCATATCAGAAAAATCTATTTGAACACAAAGGCCTAAACTCCGGCCCTGGTGCAGAAAAAGGGAAATGCACACATCTAAACCCTAAAAAAATTTACAGAGAGTGTGCATGGAGAGAAAAGGCTGAATTCTTCAGACTACCAGGCCCACTCCCCATACTACAACTGCAGCACTGAAAGACGAGACACTGGACAGGCAGTTTCCCCTGTGTTAAGGTACTGTCTTTTCGCATAAAGCTTTGACAAAGGTGCTTTACCTGCTTCATGGGCCAACTGCTCCACTTCTTTGACTTCTGGCAGATCCAGAAGAGGAGGAAAATCAGAGACACCACAAAATTAATGAGGAAACAGCCTGTTCTCATCTCCTCCTTGCATCAGAGAGCTCAATCTATTTGGGTAGAATTTTATTTATGTTTCTGTTAATGAAAAATAGTTATCTGGCTGCCTATGGAAGTGTAAAGGGCTAATCTGACTTCCAGATGAGGTTTTCTGTCTCCTTTCCACTCTCTCCCAACTGCTGGGAGTGTTCAGTGACAGGCATTTCATCTCCAGACCCTTGGATATATAGGAAATGCCAGCTGCCTGACAGCCTGTGCCCAGTCTCCATGACACCCCCAGATAAGTAGATAACAGCCACAGTGTGGGAACACAGGCTGAAAACTACTGGTGTAGCATGTAAGTAAAAAGTAACACAATAGTAAAGTCACTGAAAATCCTTAAATCCCTCAAAAAGCATTTAATGAGTTACAATAAGAAGCCAAAGGTAAGGACAAATTGAAAACAGTTACTAGTGCTAGCAACGTAACAAGGAAAAGAAAAAATAAATCAATATTCATTGTATTGAAGAATTTTTGTAAAGCTGAATGCTCATATATGAAATGTGTCAAAATTGGGCTGTTAATCATTCAGATGCTCACATGTATGTAGTATTCTGTGAAGATCTTGGGAAGACTGGAGAAATGATGCACTTTAAAAAGACAGCACAATGAAAAAATGATAACTATGAAGTTTAACAAAGGTATGGCAGCTAAGCAAAGAGAAAACCAGATGACTGAAAGCAGGCCTGGTTCAAACATTACCCTAGGGATCTGTACTATTTTGTTATGTGGTTTCTGTGACACATCACAAGCAAGCAATGCTCCAAAAGAAAACAGGACACTGGGTCAGATCCTGAATTTAGTGAGGAACACTGACTGCAAGTCTAAAAGTAAAACAATGAGGTGAAATACTTTGTGCTTCCCAAGTCTTATCAACCTGAGGTTCCCCCAATACAAATTATACCATACAGAATCAGTCCTAATAACACTCAGTAGGTGTGGGGTAGGGAGACAGGAACTTGTTAAAACCTCTCCAGCCCAGGCAGAGCTGCACTGCACCATGAGAGTGCCTGATCCACCAGGTCAGAACCACTTCAGCAGACACAGAACTGTACGAGCCTTCTTGCAGAGGTCCTGTTTGCTGGGAGGAAAAGCTACTCCTGTCACAGATTAAAAAAAACAACAAACATTGCCACCAGCCTGGGAAGACTGTCTTTGGTGTCAGACTCTCAGTGTTTTAAGCACTTTGGTATGGGATGAATAACATACTTCTTAGCACAAAGATATTTCAGAAAATTGCACAAGAAAGCTGAGCAAAAAACTGATATTCCATTACTGCAGTAACCACAGAATGTGTAAAGTTTCTGGGTAAATATTTACGAAGTAGCATATTTGGCAGATTTTTTTTTTTATATGCTTGATTATCAGGATTTTATAGATGCAACTAGGAACAGAATTAAACAATCCTCATCCTCTTGAGAAAGGTAGCACTGAATTCATGCTATACAAAAATAGCTGGCATCAAACCCAAAGAGTTAAAGTAGTAATGAAGCCAAAGATTAAAATTCTAAAGAAAACTTAAAGTAACCTTGTCAGTAGGAAGAACATGCATAATGAGACACTAGCTGAAGAAAGCATCTGTCCCCTCATCTGTCTGAACTCATTATACATATACATAAATATGTATATCCTGTTACAACATAAATATCAATTCAAAAGTTATCAAAAGATGTTAAAGAGCAGAGAGTGCTTTTGAAATACAAATTTGAAGCCTCTTAAATAAGATGCTTTATTATTCATCATCAATTTATTATTTTAAATTTTAAAAAGTTCATATAAATAGCAAAGATCATCTTCCTTTAACAGAGGAAAACATAGATGTTTAAAATTTTCTGTCCTTCAAACTCAAAACAGATTCTTGAATTCAAATCAGACCTTCTGTATAATCATCCTAACGCAGACTGGGGCTGGAGTTTTTTCTTTCCAATCCACTTAGACATTAAGGTCTGCCGAATTAACTTAGTTTGTGTCTGAAAAATGGAATGTATCTACCCCAGCTCAGAAATGTATTGTAGGAGGATCTTCAAGTTATCTTCAAGATACCTACACAAACCATATTGTGTACTTATGTTACACTGGTCATTAAGTCAAGCAGTTTTTGAAAGATATCCTCTCCTGACTTCAAAAAAAAGTGGAGCTATGGAGATGTGTGCAGTTTTCTGTTTGACTGTAAGGAGATAACCATGCTAGGAAGCTGCTTGCCAGACTCCACCACAGAACTCGCTCGTCAGGTTTTCTGTCCAGTCAGCAAGTTTTCAAGAGTCACAAGTACCAGCAAGCATGTTAGCTCAGTCTTATTTGTAAGGAGTACAAAGTACTATAAAGCTTCTAAACCAAAAAAGGCAAATTTGCGTAACACCTAAATGCTTGTGAGGAAACAAAGTCACAATCTTGATATTAAAAGGGTGAGAAGGGTAAGGCATATATAGAGCAATACCATGATATGGTTTTTTATAAACCTTGGCCCCAGTGCTGGTTTTTCTGGACACCCCAAACAAGGCTGAATGTCAGCATTTTGCACAAAAGAGAGGAGGTATACATTGCTAAGCTGCACCTGGTCAGGAGACACAAATTTAACAGTTTGCAGTTCTGAAGAAATTTGCTGCATCATTTAAATCACCAGATGTATGCAAGAATAAAAGAAAAGTTGTACCAAAACCAAACATTGACTAGCTATCACATGCAAATTCAGAATTAGAAGTTCATCATGCAAACCATAAGCACAGTGTATGATCCAGAAAACCAAGCAGGCATAAAATTGAAACATGGAAAAAAGTTTATTGTACTTTTATGGTCTACTCACATGCATAAAATTATGTTTTACTGAAACTAGGTCAGAAAGCTCAGGATCTTGCAGGATCAAGTGCAGAAAACACAAAATGAGGACTAAAAAGACAACCAGCAAAGAAATGTGGTTCTGCTTTTGTGTAGTGTTCATAACATTTTTCCACTATATCCAGTCTCTAGACTGCTCAGTTAGGCCTTTTACACTTTATTTTAAATTTCAACATTTTCTTCTCAAGGTACAAAGAGACAATTTTGTAACATTATCCAGGCATGCAGGGACGATGTTAGGAAAGCAGAAGCTCAGCTGAAGTTGAGACTTAGTCACCAAGAGCAAAAAGAAGAGCTTCTATAGCTACATTAGTAGTAAAAGGCTTACCTCAGTGCTCACCCTGCTTTCAGATGGAGATTGGGTTGAGGTTCCTTCCAGCCCGAATTACCCTATAATGTTAATATGACTTTTAATACTGAATATTCTATTAAGTTATATCAGTATTTAGTACATTAGTAACTTAGTAATATTAATTTATATTAGTTTGAATTACACAGAAAAAACCACAAGGTACAGTAATAAAGTGAAAAATATGCACATAATTCAGAAATAACTTGTGTGGGAACACATAAAACAAGCCAAAATTTGCTTTTCATAAATATTGTCTAGCATCTGTTTAAACTTCATAGCTACAAACTTTGCAGTCATTTGTGTTACATGATTACATTTGTGTTACATGACTGAATTCATCCAATATTCATCCGCCTTTTTTTCATATATTCACACAAATCCATTGAGGTCATTTAGAATCCTCAAAATTGGTGCAAACTTAGACTGTGTTCTTAAAGGTTTAAGGTGTCTGCTCACTGTCCCAGCAGCTACATCAAAAGGCATTTTGATATACAGCGTAAAACATCTGGCCTATTGTATTCTGTGGTAAAAATCCTATTAACATCAATGCATCTGCATATTATTCCAAGTCAATGACTAGACAGGTACAGACTGTGGAAAATACTGTTTTCCTGAAAAGTAGCTAAATTCAGCCAAAATATAAAGACTGGGAAGAAATCTAACTGCTAACCCACTGCTTATCCCCCTCTTTCCTTAACCTATTATATACATTTTTTTCCCTTGCAATCAACTTGTGCTCTCTCCCCGACCACAGTAATTTTCTAGAATAAGAATTAATTATTATGTAGCAGTAATTAATTTCTCTGCTTTCTTCAATTTAAAATGTTTTAAATTCTGTAGAAACATCCATTTTACAGTTGTATTGAATGTCTTCATGACTTTCTGCTGAAAAAATAAAATCCTTTCTGCATGAAAATTTCCAGAACAGCCATGATAATGAGCAAAGAATTTTCAAAAATATACACATCCTAACTAGCTGCAGAGTTAGGAAAGCCAACATCCATGGGCAGAAGAAGTGAAAAAAGTAAATATTAATGCATTATCAGAGACAATCAGCTGTTAGAAATGAAAATTCCTGATCATTATTTCCCAGTGTTTGAAAGCCACACTAACATACGTATTCGACTGCCAGACAATAGTTCCATTTTGTTCTTTCTACAGCATCCCACTGGAATTTTTCTTAACCTCCAAGAATCCTCATGTTTAGATTGAGCTTAATTTAAAATTCATTGTTTACTTATAAAATCTATACACTTATTTCTATGAAAAAAAGGAAACAATATTTCACCTATTCTAACTGCAGGAGACTTGGCTTCTTAGGTAAAAAGTTTTAGAAAACCCAAAGCCAATAATGAGCGTTCAATGTTCTCACAAGATCAGGTCCCAGAAGACAGTTAGGTGACAAAGCTTTTTACCAGAGTTCAGCAAATGAGGTGTTAACATTCTAAATGCATCCTTTATTTAAAAAAAAAAAAACAAAACAAAACAAAAAAAAAAGAACCACCACCTTAAATCAGTAGCAAGCTTTTTTATTTATTACAGACTGAAGCATTGGAGTCTAATTTCTCTGGAATGTACTAGGGACTTCAAGTATGTGATTCTCAGTCAATCAGTACCAGAATACTCTAACTCACTTCATGCAAACAACTTTATATAGTAAGTTCATACACAATTGGTTTGCTTTTTTTTTTCCCACGGAAGACTTCGAGAGATAGCTATGGATGTCTCAGATAAACAGATGCATAGGCAGCTGCATATCAACTACACCAAAATAGTATTGCACGTAAATTCTAAAAAAAAAAACAAAAAACTTTCAATTAGTACCATGAAGCCCAAACTTTATTTTCTTACAGCTCTGTAAATTTTGAGCAGAAAGCAGAAGTTTTTCCTCGAAAGTTTTAATTCTGATCCCACTGAAGTCGCTAGGTGGTTTTCTGCTGAAGATGGTGCACTGTTATCAGGCAGAAGACAAGCTGAATAGTGTTCACAGGAGGGAGAACTGTGAACTCGCCATCCTTTGCTGGGCTGAGACACAGCAGTCTTTTCACTTCAACTGCAGGCTACAGCTCAAAAATGTAGAAAGTGTTTAAAAAAATAAATGCATGAATAACACATGCACCCTCCTACTGTTCAGTACGTGGAACTGGAATCCACAACTCAAGCACTAACTGATAATCACAGATTTTCAGTACCTGGCTTTCCCCTGACAATACCATTGTTTTGCTTCCAGTACAATCTGAGGCTGTCAAACAGGAAATGAACAAGCCTATGGACTACTCTTCATAAATATATCAATTGTCTTCAGTCTGGATGGATCCATTCCTCTAAATGCTATTAAATATGTTCCAGACCTCATCAGACTCTGCTCTGTTTGCCAGTATCTAGCTGAATGCTAAAAGCTGTCCAGTGATGCATTTGCTTTAGGCTTTAAACAATGAGTGCCACAGCATTACCAATTTCCATGTCCGGGGGGGGGTGGGGTGGAGGGATGGGGTGGAGAGTCCCAAGCTTCCTGACAGCACAGATACCTCCTGTAATCCGGTTGCATCTTCTGCTTAGTGCTGGCAGCCCATTCAGACTACACAAATTCCACCCTCCGGCCCAAAGTAACAAA